>ENA-UOWO01001479-UOWO01001479.1-activated-sludge-metagenome-genome-assembly--contig:-NODE-1479-length-31154-cov-21.753240_pt1 | contig 31154 bp, 13 predicted proteins | sample MGYA00238148_ERZ761564 | MGnify/ENA primary metagenome ERZ761564 (study PRJEB28885, sample SAMN05720194) | activated sludge metagenome | isolation source: Anaerobic digester | place: USA...
AGGATGATTACCTCGATTTTTATGCCCCCCAGCAAAATCAAATTTCCTATCAGTTTATGCCCCCCAGCAAAATCAAATTTCCTATCAGTTATCAGTTCCTATCAGTAAATTTCCTATCAGTCAGTTCCTATCAGTAAATCAAATTTCCTATCAGTCTATGGCGATGTCGACACCGCCGTCAAAGCGATGAAAGGGGGTGCGACTGATTTCATAACCAAGCCGTGGCAGAATGAAAAGCTGCTGGCAACGATCTCTGTCGCTGTCAATTTGCATGATTCACGATGCGAGGTGGACGATTTATGCCCCCCAGCAAAATCAAATTTCCTATCAGTCCTATCAGTTCAGTTCCTATCAGTATTTCCTATCAGTTCCTATCAGTTCCTATCAGTTCCTATCAGTTTTCCTATCAGTTCCTATCAGTCAGTTATGCCCCCCAGCAAAATCAAATTTCCTATCAGTTATCAGTTCCTATCAGTTTTCCTATCAGTTCCTATCAGTCAGTTATGCCCCCCAGCAAAATCAAATTTCCTATCAGTATCAGTATCAGTTCTTGACGGCAGCTCGACCCTCTCCGGGGAGATTGGGATTGTTTTTTCCGGGCCCGAGCGTTTTGAACTGCCGGCTGTCTGGCCTAATCCGACCCGCGGCTCCACACAGCTGAGCTTGCGCCTGCGGGGAAACGCGGGAGTCGAACTGGTCATCTTTAACATGCTTGGGCAGAGGGTGCGGCGGATCGAGGCCGGCATGCTCTCCGCCGGGGATCACCTGCTGCGCTGGGAAGGTCGCGACGATGCGGGCGTGGCGCTGCCGCCGGGCGAGTATCTCATCCAGGCCAGAGTCGAGGGCAGAGTCGAGGTGAGACGGGTCACGCTGGTGCGCTGATCGATGCCGGGCCGCCGCCGGCCGCAGCAAGGTGCGCGGCGGCTCAGCTCAACCCTTTGGTCGACCCCATCAGCTCGCCGACGTTGCCCTTGTCAAAAAAGCCGGTGAATGAGCCGAAACGCTGAACATATTCGGTGATCTCGTGACTGATCGGTGACGGGGTGCCGAAAATCTGCAGGATGCCGCGGGTTTCGTCGCCGATGAGTTCTTCAGTGGTGAAGGTGAGCCCGAGTTCCTGCTGGCGCTGCAAAACAGTGCGGAGATCATCCGTATAATAAGCGGTATGATGGACGCGGGGGCCATATTTGGCCGTATAGGCGTGGACTACAGACTGCTCGTCCCAGCCGTAAGAGACGACGATGGCGGGTTTGCGGCTGCCCCAGCGGAAGACCATGGTCTCGGCATTTTGATCGCCCACAGTATAGCAGGAATCGAAGGAGTAACCGCTCAGTTTCATAATCATCTCCGCCGTCCGGTGGACGTGGGAGAGGGGAACGCGGTAGGCGATGTGATCGAGATGGCCGATGTTGGCGCGGACGTCCGTGAATGGGGCTGTGCCAGCCGCCTCAGGGGCGATCTGCAGGGGCTCCATGCCGGGCGCCTCGTGCCAGGCTGGTGCGCCTTCCGGGAGATAGAGGAAACGATCTCCGGGGCCGGGGATAGGATCGGTGGCGATGCCCCAGGGCTCCTCACGGCTGGGGATGCAGGCATTGCGCAGGCTGTCGCGCACCGGCTGGAGGTCGCGCACGCGGAAGGCTAGTCCATCGAGCCGGGGATAGCCCTCCAGGCTCCGTCCGTTCTCGTAAACGATCATCGCCGGCAGGGAGGGATCGAGCAGCAGCTCGTAATAGACCTCACCAGCCTTGACCTGCCGCCAGGCCCTGGCCAGACGGTAGCCGGTCTTGCGGCCCACCTCACGGATCAGCTCGATCCCGGTGCCCGCAGTGACATGATAGCGGATGAAAGCCAATCCCTCGAAGACCGGAGTGATGGGGGAGGGGCCCAGCCGTTTTTTTAGATCCTGGAGTTCACCTTCGATGCTTTTGTGCATAGTCCTGTTCTCAAACCCTTGCATGCGACTGCGGAGCGCCCTCCGGAGCGGCGGCGAAGGGCGGGGGATTGGTAAACACAAAGGGCGGCTGTCAGCCGCCCTTTGTGTTTCGGAGCTTATTTGGCTGCTTTTTTTGCTTTCTTCTCAGCCCGTTTCTCCTTGATGCTTTTCTCGGATTTCTTTTTATTCTCTTTGGGTTTTACATCCTGATTTTTAGCCATGGTTTTCTCCTTTTTTTTCGATGGACACCAAGGTATAAAACTGAAACCAAAATTAAAGCGAATTTATTCTCGGCAGTCCGGATCCGGCAGGGCCGGCGGGCTTTTTTTGATCGTCCCGCAGAGCCAAATGACATTTTACTTGTTTTTAGCTGGGCGATTAGCTAATTTTTGTGGCAAATCTTATCTATGATTCCAATCAGGGAGAAAAGGACCATGAAAGGCAAGAAGTATTTCGGCTGCGGGATGCTCTTTTTTCTTATTGCCCTGGGCCTCTTTGCTTGGTGGCGCTATTACTTCGTTTTCGGCGAGGGTGTCAAGGCGGGCGATCTCAACTTTCTGGTGAAAAAGGGCTATGTCTTCAAGACCTGGGAAGGCCGCCTGATCCAGACCGGCTTCAAGACCCCGGCCCCCGGCTCGATGCAAAGCAATGAATTCGAATTCAGTGTGGTTTCGGATGAGGTCGCCAAAAAGCTCGAAAACGCCAGCGGCAAGTTCGTCGAGCTGCGCTACAAGGAGTATCTCCATGCCCTGCCTTGGCGGGGGATGAGCAGATATGTCGTCACCCAGGTCCTCCGCATCGAAGAACAGCGGGAGGAAAACGATCTCCCCTATTAGGCGGCAGTACCACGCCGTCGAGCCGGATTCGCCCGGTGCGCCTTCAGCGCACCGGGCTTTTTTATTATACCCCCGCGATCCGCCGCTTGTATTCGGCGAGGGCCTCATCCAGGCGCTGGCGGGCGGTGGTGTCGCCCGGCACATTGTGGCTGGGATGGATGTGCAGCTTGACGCCGCGGTCGGCGAGGATTTCGGCCACGGTGCAGATGGTCATCCATACCGCCGTGACGAAGGCCATGGTCGAGACCGGGCCGATCTTGTCGACGTGGTTTTTCAGGGGCACCGAGGCGTCCTGGGCCGGCACGCAGGTGTCGACCACGACATCGGCCAGTTCGAAGATCTGTTTGCCCGAGGAGTGGCGGGTTTTTACTCCCGAGAACTCGCCGGCTGATCCGAAAACCACGATCTTCATGCCCAGGCGCCGGGCCTCGAGGGCGATGTCGATATTGACGTTGTTGATGCCGGAATGGGAAAAGAGCCACATGACATCGTTCTGATCAAAATTGTAGGATTTCATGATCTGCTGGCCGTAGCCCTCGACCCGTTCCAGGAAGACGAACTGGTGGACGCCCATCTCGCCGACGATGTGGGTGAAGAAGGAGAGGGGTATCTCGATCATGGGATGAAAGCCGACAAAGCCGCCGATGCGGGGGTACATCTCCTCGATCGGCAGGGTCGCATGTCCGCAGCCGAAGGTATGGACCCAATGCCCGCCGCCGATGGCATCGGCCATCAGCGCCGCGGCCTTGTTGATATTCTCGACCTGGGTGGATTCAATCCGGTCCATCACCCCGCGGGCGTTCTCCAGCCACTCTTTTGCCAGCATATTCTACTCCTTTTTATCTTCGGGATATTTGTTGCGCACGATTGTAAAGACCAGGGTCATCAGGATCAACCCGGCCGGCACGATGGCGAGGGCCATGCGCAGGCCAAAGGCCTTGCCCAGCAGCCCTGAAATCCATGGCATGAGGCTGCCGCCGGTCAGGGCCATGACAAAAACCATGCTGAAGGCCGTACCGCTGAGCTGTGGATAGCGGTCGCCTACAAAGCCAAGGACGATGGGATAGACCGCTGCAAAGCCAAAGCCCACCATCATCAATCCGGGCAGGGCTTCGCCCGCTTCCCCTGCGGAGAGCAGCAGCAGCGTGCCCAGGAAGGCAATGGCGACGAAGCTGACCAGCAGCCGGCCGGCCTGGCTGCGCTTCAGCAGCGCGGGAAGGAGCAGCCGCGCCGCCATCAGGGCCAACCAGAAAAATGAGAGGTAGATCACCGCCCGCGAGCTTTCGGTGGCCAGGGCCTCATTGAAAAAGGTGGCCGACCAGCCCCCCATCGTCATCTCCATGCCGCTCTCGAAGAAGAGCATCAGCCCGAAGAGGAGCAGGGGCGCCTCTCTGATCAGCTTGGCGCCCTCCTTGAGCGGAAAGCCCTGTTTTTGCTTGGGTTCCGGGAAGCGAATGAAGAGGAAAAAGAGGATCGGGATGGCCACGGCGGCGCCGACCAGGGTAGCCAGGCGGGCATAGCCCAGGCTTTTCATGAGCAGGCCGAGGAGAAAGGGGATGCTGAAGGCGCTGATGCCGAAAAAGACCCCGAGCAGGCTGAGGCGGGCGCCGCGCTCCTCCTCGTAGATATCGGAGACCAGGGCATTGGAAGCGCCGTTGATGACCCCGCCGCCGAGACCGATGAGGAACATCGCCCCGCGCAGCAGATCGAGCCCGGTCGCCCGGCCGATCATGAGCAGACCGGCGAGGACAAAGGTCGAGCAGACGATGAGCAGGATCTTGTAGCCGTAGCGGTCGACGATCGGGCCGAAGAGGAGAGAACCCAGGAGCATGCCGATGGTCATGAGGGGGAAGAGCGACCCGGCCATGGCCTTGTCGAGGCCGAACTGTTCGATGACCGAGGGGAGGAGGGCGCCGAGGATGGACATGACGATGCCGAAGATGAACATCGCCACGCAGGCGGCGGAAAAGACGGCTTTACGGTTATACGACATGGGGTGTCCTGTGGTTAGGAGGTGCATTGCTGCCCGCCGGCGGGTGAATAGTCCTGGCCGGCCAGGTGCCGGATTCGCTGGAACGGGGGATCATTCGCGCGCCGCTGCCAGCGCCAGGCTGCCGGCGCCGATAAGGCCGGCATCGCCGCCGAGGGCCGAGATCTCCAGGGTCACCCTGGAGAAGGCGATGGGCTGGGACCATTTTTGCGCCTCTGCCCGGATGCGGTCGAGAAAACGGGCGGCGGGACCGAAGACGCCGCCGCCGAGGATGAACTTTTCGGGGTTGAAGGCGCTGACCAGGTTGGCCACGGCCATGCCCCAGTGGACGATAGCTTCGTCGAGGATGCGCTGTGCGAGGGGATCGTCCTGGTCGAAGGCGGTAAAGATATCAGCCCCCTTGAGTTCCTGCTCAGGTCTGGTGCGCAGGATGCTGGGGGCTGCGGGGTTCGCGGCGAGATACTCCCGGGCGACCCGGGCGAGGCCGTCGCCGGCGGCATGGTATTCGAAGCAGCCGCAGGCGGCGTATTTGGGGTGCCAGGGCTGGGTCAGCCCCATCCAGCCGACGGCCCCGGCGATATCGTCATGACCGCGCAAAATGCGGCCATCGACGAGAATCCCGGCGCCGATGCCGGTGCCGACGGCGAGAAAGATGGCGTTCCGGCAGCCCCGCGCCGCTCCCTGCCAGGTCTCGCCGAGGATATAGCAGGCGCGATCGCTGTCGACGCGGACCGTGATGGCTGGAAAGGCCTGCTGAAGCTCCTCGAGCAGGGGATAGTCGTTCCAGCCGGGAATGTTGGGCGCCCATACCCTGCCCGTGCGGGCATAATAGATGCCCGGGATGCAGATGCCGATGGCGCCGATCTCCTCGCCCTCCGCCAGCCGGCGGGCGGTCGCGGTGATGAGCGCGCCGACCTCTTGCCCCTGCCGGCCCTCCAGCAGGGCGCTGCCCCGGCGTATTAGTTTGCCCTCCTGTGCAAAGAGCGCTGCGGCGATTTTGGTGCCGCCCAGATCGATGCCAAGTACCTGCGTATTCGTTCCTCCCGACTGGTGACAGCGGATGACAAGATGGAGCAAAATTGCCAAAATATAAACACAAATGCAAGTGAAAAAAACTTGCTTCACGGGAACACAATTGCTATATTCAATAAAGAAAACATCTTATTCCTCGAACGAGGGAAGTCTGTTTCCTGATGCCTGAATCAACTCCCCAACACCGTCCGACTCCCGCCGCCTCAGTTGGGCGCCGGCACTCCCCGAATATCACAGCACGACCCGCTTTTTCATCCTCACAAGGAGGTTCCGTCATGTTCGCGAGGCTTAACACGGCCTTTTTTCTGACGCTGACCGGACTTTTGATCATCGCCTGCGCGCTGCCGGCGCTGGCAGCCAGCGGCAAGATCGCCGGCCGGATCGTCGACAAGGCCAGCGGTGACCCCCTGCCCGGCGCCAACATCATCGTCGAGGCGCAGTGGGAGGGAGGCAAGGCGGTCTCCCTATCCGGCCGCCTGGGGGCGACCGCCGATCTGGAGGGCTATTACGTCATCCTCAACATTTCGCCCGGAAATTACGATGTGCGCGCGACCATGGTGGGCTATATCCCGATGGTGCAGCGCCAGGTGCGGGTCAATCTCGACCGCACCACCCCCCTCAATTTCGGCCTCGGCCAGACCGCGGTCGATGTCGGGGCCGTGCAGGTGGTCGCCCAGCGCGAGGTGATCAAGGCCGATGTCTCCAGCACCCAGGAGATCATCACCACCCAGCGCATCGATGAAGCGCCGGTGATGCGCGTCGACGAGTTTGTCAACAAGATCAAGGGCGTCGAGCTGGTGGCCAATACCGACGGCAACGGCCTGAGCATCCGCGGCGGCGCCATCCGCGAGACCGATGTCCGCATCGACGGCATCTCCCTGCGCGATCCCCGCTCGGAGAATTCCTATCTCTCGCTCAACTCCACATCGGTCGAGGAGCTGCAGGTGCTCACCGGCGGCTTCGAGTCCAAGTACGGAGGCTTCCGCTCCGGCCTGGTCAACGTCGTCACCAAGGAGGGCAACCGCGACAAGTATACCCTCTCGGTCAAGGCGGATATGACCCCGGCCACGGAGCGCAAGTTCTTCGGCAACAATCCCTGGAGCGATGATTCCTGGATCTACCGCGTTTTCGCCGACACCGGCGCGACCGGATTCGCCTGGAAGGGGACGGTCGACAACAAGCTGGTGCCCCCTGAACTGCGCTTTTTCCGGGGCTGGAAGAACAAGTATGAGGGCCGCAACAACTATGAGGCGATCGGCCTGCCCAAGAGCGCGGTCCTGACCGCGGAGCAGAAGCGCGAGTTGTGGCTGCTGCAGCACCCCCAGTACGAGTTCGCCAGGGAGCCCGACTACTACCTTGAAGGAACCCTGACCGGGCCGCTGCCGGGCTCCTGGATCCCCCTCTGGGGTGCGCTGGCCAAACGATCGACCATCATGCTCGGCGGCAAGTACGAAAATACCCAGTATGCTTTCCCTATCGGCCCGCGCGACAATTACGTCGACTGGAACGCCCAGGCCAAAATCACCACCATGATGACTCCGGCGATGAAGTTCTCGCTCAACGGCATGTATGCCAACGTCAACACCATCACCGCGGGCTCGGCCTCGACCTTCGGCGGGGCGCTGATCGACAACTCGTCCCGTTTCAATTTTCTCAGCTCCAACTCCGCTTCGGTGACCCAGCAGGCGGCTCTGCTCGGGGGCGCCAACGGCTTTGCGCAGATGTTCAACAAGAGCCGCCTGCAGTTCTACGACCAGCGCTACATCCTCAGCGGGGCCAAGCTGACCCATACCATCTCGCCGCGGACCTTCTACGATCTGGAATTCCAGTTCAGCTACAATGACCATACCCTCAAACCCTTCGCCCTGGATACCAGCCGGGCCGATGCCTGGATCTCCCTGACGGACAAATGGCGGGTACTCAACGCCCCGACCATGGGTACACCCAACGGCTCCACCAACTGGCTGACCGACATCAACAACCTCTTTTGGCTCTACGGCGGGCTGCAGGCGGCCGACTCCTCCTACACCTGGCTGGCCAGCCTGCGCGGCGACGTCACCACCCAGATCGGCCGCCATCACCAGGTCGAGACCGGTTTCGATATCCGCTACAATTATCTCAAGGTCAATTCCGGCACCTGGGCCCAGTCCGAACAGAGCTGGACTCCCGACACCTGGCAGTACTTCACCGCCAAACCGGTTGAGATCGGCCTTTACCTCCAGGACAAGCTCGAATTCCAGGGGATGATCGCCAACGTCGGTCTGCGCGCCGAATATTTCAACCCCCAGAAAGAGCCCTTTGAGGTGCGGCAGCCCCTGGACGAGGACTATGCCAACCTCTACAATCTCATCTATGAGTACCTGCCCGGACGCTTCGGGAGCTGGGAACGCTGGGTCTCTTTCCGCGAGGAGCTCGATTCGCCCACCGGCTGGCCTGAGGGCGGCAAAAGCAGCCAGTTCAAGCTCTCGCCGCGCCTCGGCGTCTCCTTCCCTGTCACTACCGGCAGCAAACTCTACTTCAATTACGGCCACTTTTACCAGCGGCCGAACATTCACTTCATTTACAACCTCGCCACCGGTCCGGGCTGGGCGAGTGTGCCCTCGGTCGACCTCGACATGGCCCGGACCATAGCCTATGAATTCGGCTACGAGCAGCGCTTCCTCGGCAGCTTTCTCTTCAACGTCACCCTCTACTACAAGGATATCAAGGGGGAGCCTCTCAGCCGCACCTACATCGACTATTGGGAGGAGGTCAACGTCTCCCGCTACTTCCCCGATTCCTACAAGGATATCCGCGGCCTCGAGGTGCGCCTGGAGAAAAACCTCGGCCAGTACCTCACCTTCTGGGGCAACTATGAGTACATGCTCCAGTCGCGGGGCAGCAGCGGCCTGGCCACGGTCTATGAAAACCGCCTCAAGGCGATCAACGAGCAGCGCTGGCCCAACCTCACCATCACCGAACCGAGGCCGCGCGGCAATTTCAACCTGACCCTGCACACTCCGCGTTCCTCAGGGATCCACAACACCCTCAAGAGGATCACACCCGGCGAGGGCGGGATTCTCGATGCCATCACCTGGCTGCCGGGCGCCCTGCTGGGCGACATCTTTGTCAATCTCTATTACGAATGGCGCGACGGCGGCCGTGTGATCGTCAACCCACAGGAGGTGGAGCGGTTGTGGAAACGCATCGACGTGGTGGACTATTCCAACCTCGACCTGCGCGCCTCCAAGATGTTCCGCGTCGGCGGGGTAAGCCTCGAGGGGGTGCTGACCATCCAGAACCTCCTCAACCAGAAACGCCTCTCCTACTGGAACATGAGCACCTCCCAGTATGACGCCTACAAGGAGTCCCTGCACTTCCCCTTCGAGACCGGAGATCAGCACGGGGATGACCAGATGGGCGAGTGGGACAAGGAGCATATCAATATCGGCTGGTTCACCGCGCCCCTCTTTCTTAATCCCCGCCGGGCGCTGGTGGGTTTGCGCATCAACTTTTAACGAAAGACCGCGGGACCGGCGCCGAGCCCTCCGGCCGCGCCAGCTCGCTTAAAATACAAGAAGACCATTCTGGCAAGGAGCAAAAGATGAGCCGCAGATGCAGATACCTCCCCGTTTGGGGGATGCTTTTACTGCTGCTGATGCATGGCGCCGGCCTGGCGCAGCGCAACTACAACGGACCCCCGATGTTCATCGACGTCAACGCGATCAACCTGGAGATGAAAAAGCTCAACGGCGAGGGGCAGTTCACCAGCCAGTACAGCTGGATGCTTACCGGTTCGGATGCCCAGAACACCGAGCTGTTTTACTGGCCGCAGGACCAGTGGCACAGCCAGATGCTTTATCAGATCTTTCACCCCGTCTGCCTCGATGACAGCGGCACGGTGGATCAGCTCGGGCAGCACAAGATCATTCCCACTCCCTTCACCAGCGTCGGCCGCAACGACTATTCCTGGGAGGTTCGCCGGCACCGCCCGCCCTTCATCGTCGTCGATGGCACGCCGCTGACGCGCGAATACCGCTGGGAGACCGATCCCAACCTCAGCTCGGACATCAAGGCGGTCTGGGAGGATATTTTGCCCTTCTGGGGCATCCGCACCCGCGGCGAGATCTACGCCTTCAGCAATCCCAATCACAGTGATTATCTCATCTACAAGCTCACCTTCAAGTTCACCGGCGAGACCAAGCGCCCGATCGAGAATCCCATCGATATCGATTTCTTCCCCGACCAGAAGATCAGGCTGTGGTGGCCGCTCTCCTTCAGCTTCGGCCCCACCAAGGCCGGCGAATATGAAGTGCAGCGTGGTTTCTCCTTCGAGGGCGAGGATGACCTCGACAGCTGGTTCGCCTATCCTTCCCGGCTGGCCGGCGGGGGGGTGCGCGACAGCCTCAAGATCGCCTATTACTGGGATGCTACCAAGTCGGGTGCGACCGCCTATCCCAACGGCAGCACCGACCACACCGGCGACCCCGACCGCACCAACGGCCGCCTGGTCGCGCCCCAGATCCCCGGCTTTGCCCTGCTGCATGCCCCCAAATCGGTCACAGACCAGAGCGAGGATCTCTCGCAGCCCTTCAGCATGCCGCACGCCGGCATTGTCGCCGACCTCTGGGGGCGACGCGACTTCGGCCTGCGCGACACCTATCTCGGCCTCGACAGCCGGGGCAAGTTTCCCCTCGATATTATCTCGGCCGGTTTCTCGACCTCGCCGGAAAAAGGCCCGATGCGCTTCATCACCGTCGGTCCCTACGAGCTGACCAGGAACGCCGCCGCCGCCCGCTACGACAGCATCACCGTGGTCTATGCCATCGGCGTGGGCTCGATTTCCGATGCCAAGGCCGACTCCATCGGCCGCGGCTGGTTCAAAGGTGATATCTCCGACCAGCAGAAACGGGACTATATGCTCACCGGGCGCGATTCCCTGGCCAGGACCCTCGACCGCGCCCTCTGGGCATGGAACCGCAACCTCAACATCCCTGATCCCCCGCCCGCTCCGGACCTGACCGTCACCAGCGACGCCGACCAGAATGTCGTCGAATGGTCCTACCCCGACCCCTCCTGGTTCAAGGACCCCGACACTGGCGTCGATGACTGGCAGGCCTGGCGCGTCTATCGCAAAAAAGGCGCCGCCTACGTCCTCGATCCCCAGGACCGCTACACCGGCGAGGACTGGCAGATGATCGCCGAGATCACCGAGCGCTCCACCCAGCGCTACGTCGACACCGAGGTGACCCGCGGCGTCAGCTATTATTACGCTGTCACCGCCCTCGACAACGGCACCCAGAACACCGACGGCCTCTTCCCGGGTCAGCGGCTGGAGAGCTCGCGCTATGCCAACCGCACCGGACTGCCGGCCATCCCCTTCAAGGCGGGGCTCGCCACCACCGACAAGGTGCTCGTCGTTCCCAATCCGGCGACCCTCAACGCCGGCAGCCTCGGCTTTCCCGGCGCCGAATCGCGCATTCTCTTCGTCAATCTGCCCTACAAGTGCAAGCTCAGCGTCTTCACCGAAACCGGCGACCGGATCACCTCCTTCGACCATTTCGGCACCGACCAGGTGGTGTGGGACCAGCGCACCGATTCCAATCAGTATATCGTCAGCGGCATCTACCTCCTCACCGTCACCGAAGCCCGGGACGTGAAGGGTAACGCCCTGCCCGATCAGTATGTCAAATTCATCGTGGTGCGCTGAATGGAACCCGAAACCCCTGGAGCCTGCGCTCTGAGCTACTTAACCGAGGGAGATGTTATGAAAACCCCTATGCACCTCTTTCTAATATGCGCCCTGGTCCTGATGCTCCTGAGCCCCTGCGGGCATGCCGAGATCATCAAGAAAGGGCAGGTGGGCTTCCGCTTCCTGGAGAACCCGGTCTCCGCCGAAGCGATCGGCCGCGGCGGCCTCGGGCTGGTGACCCTGCGCAACAGCAACACCCTCTTCTGGAATCCCGCCGGCCTGGGCTGGATTGAAGAAAAATATGATTTTAACATCAATTACACCCGCGGCATCGCCGACATCAACCACAGCGCCCTGACCGGGGCCATCCGGCTCGGCAGCTTTGGGGTGATCGGCCTCGACGCCCTGATCATGGATTATGGCGATTTCTACGGCACCCGCCGCGCCGCCAATGAACTCGGCTTCGAAGAGACCGGGGCCTTTTCGCCCCAGTCCTTCGCCATCGGCCTCGCCTTCAGCCAGCGCGTGAGCGACCGCTTCTCCTACGGCGTCCACGTCAAATACGCCCACCAGGACCTCGGTTCCGCCTGGGTCGGGGTCACCGGCACCGATGTGGACGATCCGAACATGACCATGGAGGAGAAAAGCTACGCCCTCTCCGAACCTGCTGTCGACATCGGCGCCATTTATGACTTTCGCCTCTACAACATCCGCTTCGGCGCGGCCATGCAGAACTTTTCCCGGGAGATCAAGTACGAGGAGGAAAAATTTCCGCTTCCCTATGCGGTCAGTTTCAGCCTCTCCTTCGATCCCCTCTCGATCTGGCTGGGCGAGCAGGATGAGCACCAGATGACGGCCGGCTTTGAGACCCGCCACCCCCGTGATTTCAAGGAAAAGGCCAAGTACGGCCTCGAATATGCCTACAGGCAGCAGTTTCTCCTCCGCGCCGGTTACATGGGCAACTATGATCAGCGCGGCCTGACCCTCGGCTTCGGGGTGCGCCAGTCCCTTGGCGACTCGAAACTGCGCATCGATTACGCCTTTCAGGATTTCGGCCTCTTCAAATCGGTGCACTCCTTCTCTTTCGGCGTCAGCTACTAGGGACGCCTGCGAGTCGTCCCGCCGCCCGCGGCCGCCACGGCTCTTTGCTCTCACCTCCTTCAATGCATTCAGGGGTGGATTTTCCAGCCCCGGTCCAGCACGGACCGGGGCTCTTTTTTGCTCCCCCGGAAAGCTGTTCTTCTGTTATAATAATATATAAATAAATGAGTTGAACAGACCGCCATTTCCGGCCTGGAACGCACGCCATCCAGCGCAGGGGCGAAAAATCGACTCTCCGCACGAATTGGGCCTGATTGTTGCTTAAAAGTGGGCGATGAGCGGGGGCCAATTCTAACGCAGCTTTGGTCAGGCATTGCTATATCCATGTAATTCAATAAATTGTATGCTTCGGAGCATTCCTTATGCCTCTGCGCTTGAAGAGACGAATTGACTCACTGTATCACACCTGTTTAAAAAAGAGACTGCTGGTCCCGCTCCTGCTGCTGTTTCTGCCCGGGCTTGGAGCTGCGCAGACCATCAGGTTTACGGATGTGACCTCGACGATGAAGGTCCCCGGTTGGGTGGTCAACGGGGTCAGCGTCTTCGGCCATGGCAGCATTTGGGCCGACATCTCGGGCGATTCCCTGCCCGATCTCTATATCGCCAGCGCCGTCCGTTTCGCCAACCGCAAGGTTCCCGAGACCCTTTATATCAGCCATGCCGGCGCCCCCTACACCGAGGAGGACGGCGCCCGCGGCGTGACCGACAGCTATGGACTGACCGGATCCCACGGTGTGATCTTTGCCGATTATGACAATGACGGCGATCTGGATATCTTTAATGCCACCACTGATGACCGCGTCCGTCTCTACCGCAACCGTGGGGACGGCACCTTTGAAAACCATACCACCGCCGCCACCCTGCTCTCGACACGCGTCACCTACGACACCTATGGCGAGATGGGCTATGGTACCCGCGCCCTGGTTGCCTTCGATGCCGAAAATGACGGGGACATCGACCTCTATGGTACCAACTGGGGGCCGGTCGAGGATGTTAACGGCAATCCCTGGACGGTGCCGCCCCAGCCCAACGAACTTTTTATCAACAATGGCAACGGCACCTACACCAACGCCGGTGATCGCGGCTGCACTCCGGTCAATCCCAGCAATGAGGGAACCCAGGGGGTGAACGCGATCGACATCGATGAAGACGGTGATGTCGACATTTTCGTTTGCCATCGCAATTATACTTACCTAGGGGTCGACGCCTTCGGCCAACCCCTCTGGGGACGCGGGCCAACCCCGGCCCCCAATGACCTCTTCATCAACGACGGCAATGGCAATTTCACCGAGGCGAACATCCGCGAGCGCGGCATGTTCTCCGAGAGCAACGACATCAACGGCACCACCTTCGCCGATTATGACAACGATGGCGACCTCGATGCCTTCGTCGTCTATGTCGATGAGGCCCGGCCCAATATCCGCGTCCTGCAGAACGACGGCAAGGGCTATTTCAAGAATGTCAGTACGGATGTGGTCATCGAACAGTGGGGCTTCACATCTTTCATATTTGACATGGATAATGACGGGGATCTCGACATCTTCGCCCCGCGTACCCGCGACAAGGGGCGGATCTACCTGAACGACGGTACCGGCAAGTACGCCCTGCAGGGCAACAGCGGCGTCGAGATTACGATGTATGACCCCCGCGGGGGTTCGATCGCCGATATGGATAACGACGGCGATCTCGACATCTACTATGTCGACGCCAACAAGGACACCAATGCGGCCTACAGCAACCGCCTGTTTCGCAACGATACACCCACTTCCAACCGCTGGCTCAAGATCTGGGGGCGCGGCCCCGGGGGCGATCTCGGCGCCATCGGCACCAAGATCTGGCTCTTCGAGAAGGGCCACATGGATGAGATGGAACATCTGGTCGGCTACAAGCAGATCATCACCGGCTATGGCTATCTGGCCCAGGATGATATCGTTCAGCATTTTGGTGTCGCCATGCGTGATTCCGTCGATGTCAGGATCCGGATGCTGGACGGGACCACACTCAGGAGCCGTCTCGGGACCAACCGCAGGTTTTATTTCAGCAAGCCGGCCTCGATCGCGGTGCTCGACGGCGACAATCAGAGCGGGATGGCGGGGCTGCCCTTCAATCAGCCCCTGGCCGTGGAGGTCAGAGATGCCCAGGGCAAGGCGGTTGCCGGTGCGCCGGTGACCTTTACAGCGCAGGGTGGTGAGGGCAGTTTCGCCCCCGCCGGGACGGTCCATACTGACGGGCGCGGCATCGCCCGGGTTGTTTTCACCGCCGGCAACACGGCGGGGGGGCGGGCGATCACGGCGTCGACCGGGGCTGAGAGCGTTCTTTTTTCCCTCACGGTGATCAACACCGGCCCGGCCGCTCTGACCCTGCTCTCGGGGAGCAGCCAATCCGCCTACACCGGCCAGATTCTGGCCGACTCCATCCGGGTGCGCGTGACCAGCAGTCTGGGGGCGCCCCAGAGCGGCCATCCGGTGCAGTTCCTCATCTCTGCCGGGGATGGACGGCTCAAGCCTGGAGATGGTGCCGCCGTGGAACGCCTCACCAACAGCGACGGCATCGCTGCGGTCGCCTGGCAGCTCGGTCCGGTCCCTCTATCAACCCAGAGCCTGCGCATCACCTCTTCGGCCAATGGTCAGTCCCTTTCCGGCTCGCCGCTCGAGATTCAGGCGACGGCGCTGGAGCGCATTATTGTGGCCGGCCGGCCGCGCAGTCTGCTCTACGTCAGCGGCAACAATCAGTCCGGCATCGCCGGCGGGCTGCTGGATGCCCCCCTGATCGTCCAGCTGGTCGACAGCGTCAATAATCCCTGCCCCTTTTACGATCTTTTATTTCAGGTCACGGCCGGCGGCGGCACCCTTGGCGGGGCGCAGCAGCAGAGCGTCCAGACCGATGAGGAGGGGCGGGCCTCCGTCCATCTGCGTCTGGGGACGCAGGCGGGCACGGCCAACAACCACGTCAGCGTGCAGTACAGCGGGCTGGACCGGGTGATCTATTTCACCGCCTCAACGGGTGCGGCACAGCCCGCCCTGCTGCTCAAGCTGGATGGCGATCTGCAGAGCGGTGCGCCGGGCTATACCCTCTCCCGCCTGTTGCAGGTGCGGATTGCGGATGACTATGGCAATGGCGTGCCGGGCCACCCGGTCACCTTTGCGATCGCCGGCGCGGGCGGCTGGATCAACGACCAGAAGAGTGTGACCCTTTCGAGCGACAGCGCGGGGATTGCCCAGGCGCTCTTCAAGCTTGGGGATAACCCGGGCGTCTACACAGTCACCGTCACCTCCTTTGGGGAGGGGACTGCTCTGGCGGGTTCGCCGCTCCTCTTCTCGGCCACAGCGGTCTCCGATCCCGCCATGCTGCAGCGTGTCTCGCCCGACAGCAGTTCGGGTCTGGCGGGCCAGCCTCTGGATGCCCCCCTGCGCGTGCGGGTGACCGACCTCAGCGGCTATGCCGTGCCCAACCATCCGGTGACCTTCTGGGTGCGGCGCGGCGGCGGCCATCTGGAAGGACAGCCTGAGGTCACCAGGATCAGCGATGCCAACGGGGTGGTGGCGGTCACGGCCACCCTGGGCTCCGCCTATGGCATCGCCAACAATGTCTTTGAGGCCCAGTCCTTTCAGGGCAGCGGAGTCCATCTCTCCGGCTCCCCGGTCAGGTTTTACGTGAGCGCCCGCAAGAGCCTCGCCCACAAGATGGATGGTGTCAGCGGCGGCGGCGCCAGCGCCCAGGCCGGCGAGGTGCTGCCGTTTCCCCTGGCGGTGAAAATTGTCGACAAGGCGGGGCAGGCTGTGGCCGGCCAGGAGGTGCTCTTCAAGGTGGTCAAGGGCTCAGGAAAGCTGGGGGTGGGAGCGCTCTCCTCCGCCACGGTGCAGAGCAATGCCGCCGGCATCGCCCAGATCAGCTTCCGGCTCGGGGTGGAGCTGGGCAGCCAGACCCATATCGTGCAGGCCAGCGCCAACGACGGGGTTTCGGCCCTGGTCAATTCGCCGCTCACCATGGCCATCAGCGCCCCTTACGGGCAGCCCGACACCAGTGCCTCGACGGTGACGATCACCAGCCCGGTCACGGCTGACGGGGTCGCTGAATGTGCTGTGCGCGTCCGCCTGGTCGATGGTGCGGGGAATGGTGTTCCCGGAGAGCGGGTCACCCTGCTGGTCAGCGGCGACGGCAACCGCATCGTCCAGCCCGAGGCGGCTACGGACGGCGCGGGCGAGACCGAGGGCTATGTGAGCTCGACGGTCGCCGGCAGCAAAACGATCAGAATCTATATCTCCAGCAAGGAGAGATATCTCGGCGTGGCCCCGGTTGTGCAGTTCAAGGCGGGCACTCCCCAGCGCATCAGCGCGGTGGATGGCGATTTCCAGACCGGCTACATCCAGTCGGCCCTCGAAAAGCCTGTAGTGGTGCGGCTGGAGGATTTTTACGGCAATCCGGTCGCCGGCGCTGAGCTGATCTTCACGCCGGCCGTGGGCAGCGGCGAGGTTTCACCCGGGCAGACGATAATGACCGATCAGGCCGGGCGCGCGCAGGCGACCTGGATCCTCGGCTCCAGCGTCGGCGAACAAAAGCTCGATGTGCGCGCCGCTGGCACTGCAGTCCTGCGCACCATCACCGCCACCGCCCTTTTACCCCAGCAGATACAGCTTGAAAAGTCGGGGGGGGATAACCAGTTCGCGGCTCCGGGCACCCTTTTTCCGGACAGCCTCACCGTACGGGTGGTGGATGATCATGGCGCCCCCATTTTCGGGGTGGGGATCACTTTCGCCGTACTCCAGGGTTCAGCCAGCCTGGGCACCACCAGCGCCGTGCTCAGCGACCGTTACGGCCTGGCGCGAATGCGCGTCGCGGCGGGTACTGAGCCCGGTGTGGTCAGAATCCGCGCACTGGCGGGTTCAGGCGACCCGGTCGACTTTACACTCTCGGTATCCCGTTCGATCCCGGCGCTGATTACCCGGATTTACGGCGACAGCCTCTCAGACGAGGCCGGCAAGAGCCTTTATCCGCTCATGGTGCAGGTTACCGATCTGGCGGGCAATCCGGTCGCCAATGTCCCCGTCCATTTCGAAAGCCTGACTGGCGGGGCCGCGATCGTCGAGCCACAGCCCCTCTATACTGACAATGACGGCCAGGCGGCGGCGACGCTTCGCCTCGGCACCACGGCCGGGGTCTATCTCTGTCAGGCCAGCAGCAGCCATGTCAACGGCTCGCCGGTCGCCTTTACCCTCTTCGCCACTCCCGGTGCAGCGGCCGAAATGGTGGTCCACGAAGGCGATCAGCAGCCCGCCCGCGCCCTCAAGACTCTGCCCGCCCCGATCAAGGTGCGCCTCATCGATCGCTTTGGCAACGGCGTCCCGGGCCAGACCGTCCAGTTTGCCCCCCTCGCCGGCGGCGGCTCGGTCGCCCCGGCAGTCGTGATCACCGACGGAGCGGGCATCGCAGCGGCCAGTTGGACCCTGGGCGCAGGCGGCACCCAGACCCTGCAGGCCAGATCCCCATCCCTGCCCGGCAAGGAGGCGCTCTTCTCAGCCCTCTTGATCGAGAATCTCGAGCCGGTCATCTACGCCGTCGACGACACCACCGTGCTGGAGACCATCAATCTGGTTTTCGAGGTCAGGGCGGTCGATCCGGACGGCGGAGCGGTCACTCTTTCCGTTGAGAATCTGCCGGCCGGCGCCACCTTCGATCCCGTCAACAGCAGGCTCTTCATCTGGCGGCCAGGACATGATCAGCAGGGGCGCCATCTCATCCGTTTCACGGCGAGGGACGAAAACGGGGGGGTGACCAGCAAGACCACCACGGTCCGGGTCCAGAACCTCAACCGGCCCCCGGTGATCTATGCCTATCAGCCCGAGTCCTTTTACATCCAGGCCCCGGCCTTCAAGCCCGCGACTTTCAGCGTGCAGTCTTCCGATCAGGACGGAGATGCCCTGACCTGCCGCTGGCGGCTCAACGGGCGGCTGGTGGGAGAGGGGGATACCCTGACTATCCTAACCGGCACTGCCCTGCCGGCCCAGTTCACCCTGACTGCGACCGTATACGACCAGAGCGATTCGGTGGCGCAGGCCTGGTCGGTGCAGCAGCCTACGGGCGTCGCCTCCGGACGGGATGAGGCGCTGCTGCCCACGCGCAGCCGCCTGGTGCAGAATTATCCCAACCCCTTCAATCCCGAGACCACGATCGCATGGGAACTGGCAGCGCCTCAGGAAGTCGAGATCAGAATCTACAATATGTCGGGCCAGGCCGTCCGGACGCTCTACGCCGGCAGGGCTGCGGCCGGCTATCACCGGCTGGTCTGGAACGGCCAGTCGGACAGCGGTGAAACGGTGCCCTCCGGGGTCTATCCCTGCGTGCTGCGCGGCGAGGGCCTGCATCAAATGATCAAGCTGGTATTTCTCAAGTGACGGTTTAACCTTTTCAAGGGTGAGGTTATGTTGAAGCAAAAAGCAACTTTTGTAATCGCAGTTCTGGCGGGAGTATGGAGTCTGGCCTGGGGTCAGCCGAACCATACCCAGGAGCTTTTCCGGTACGATCTGACCACCTCCTCGACTCCGGTCGCCCAGCTCGATAATTTCAGCGGCTCCTTCTCCTCGGCCGGATGGCGGCCCACAAGTGCGAATGGCCGGCTCAAGCTCTATCTGGCCGATTACATGCCCTATGAGGGCACTCTCGAGGTGCAGGTCAAGGGGCTCTCCGCAGATGCCGTCACCAAGGACTGGATCCCCTTCTCGATCTGGTCGCGCGGGCGGGGCGCCTTTTACCAGCGCGACGGGGTGAGCTATCCCTCGGAGGGCAGTTATGCCTTCATTAAAACCGATGATTCCAAGGTCTCAGGATCGAGCGTGCAATTCAAGCTCTTTACCAAATCGCAGTACGATCCGGTGCGGGCGAACCATCAGACTGCCGATGTGCCTGGATACTCCTACAACGCCTCCACGACCTACACCCTCCGTTTCATCTGGAGGCCCGGCACGATCTGGTACCAGGTCTGGGCAGGGGGGAGCAAGCTCGTCGAAGCCTCCACCCCCTGGGTCATGCAGGGCGAGGCTTTCTCCTTCATCTTTCTGGGCAAAAACTATGAATACTCCTCCATGACCGGGGTTACCTACAGCAACCTGGTCCTGAAGGGACCGCAGAAGGCGATTTCGTTCGCGGATGTGACCAGATCCGCCGGCGTAGCCGTCGATACCACTCTCAACGGCCAGGGGGTGAGCTGGGCCGATCTGGACAACGACGGGAAAGAGGATATCTACGCCTCCTATTTCAATCAGGCCAACCGCTACTTCGCCGCGCTTCCGGACAGCGACAAGTTCTCCGAATCAGCCTCGGCCGCCGGCCTTGCCGACACCGGCCCCTCGTTTGCGATGGCGAGCGCCGATTTCAACGGCGACGGCCGTCTCGATGCCTTTCTGGCCAATTACGGCGGCTCCGACCGCCTCTTCATCAATCAGGGCAGCTCCTTCAGTGACCAGAGCGGATCCTGGAATATCAATACCGCTACCAGCAGCTCCATCAATCCCCTGGCCTTCGACCTGGAGAATGACGGGGATATCGATCTCTTCGTCGCCAACAACGGGGCGGCCAACGTCCTCTATATCAATCAGAACAACAGCAGCTTCACCCGCGTCGATCTGAGCAGCCTGCCCTTCGGTTCCGGGGCGCGCGCCGCTGCGGGCGACATCAACAAGGACGGCTATGTCGACATCTTTTTCCCCCGCCGCAATGCCGCAGCGGTGCTGCTGATCAACAACAAGGCCGGAGGATTCACCGATCAGGCCTCCGCTTACGGGCTGGATGTCAATACCGATCCGAATGCGCCGACTCTTGCCGATCTCGACAACGACGGCTGGCTCGACCTGCTCCTCTCCGTGGCCAGCGCCGGTGACGCCAAGCCCCAGGTGCTCTATTACCGCAACTCAGGCAGCGGTTCCTTCTCCAAGGCCGGCACCATCTACATCGAATGCTATGGCGCCATCGTCGGTGACGTCGATAATGACGGCTTTCAGGACCTTTATCTTATCAAACGCAACCGGTACAGCGCCGAGAGTTCAGATTACGGCTCGCGCCTCTACCGCAACACCTCTTCGCCGGGCAGCATCAGTTTCGCGGAATATACCGGCACCGGCCTGGAGGCCATCTTTCAGGACGGCCGCGGCGGAGCTATGGCCGATTACAACAGCGACGGCAAGATCGATATCTTCGGCACGGCCAAAGGCACCACCGGCTCGAATGGTCTGAATTACGGCCGCAACTTCCTTTTCCGGAACACGACCGCCAGCGAGAACGGCTTTCTCCTGGTCCGCGTGCTGGACAAGAAAAAGCTTCTCGGCTACCTCGGCGCCAAGCTCGAGCTCTTTGAACAGAGCGGCGTCAGCGGCACCCGCCTGGGCTATCGCGAGATCAGTTCGATCCAGGGTTATCAGAGCCAGCCCAGCCGCATGGCCCATTTCGGCATGGGCTCCAACACAGCGGGCGTGCTGCGCGTCACCCTGCCGGATGGACAGGTCCTCACCCGCACCGTCAACAGCAATACCCTGGTCGAGATCGATCCCACCGGCGGGGACGCCGCCTCCTTCATCCTGGTCAAGGGCAACAACCAGACCGGGGTGGCGGGAACGGTGCTCAACGATTCCCTCACGGTGCGGGTCTACGCCAAGGCGGATGAACAGCGCCCTCTGGCGGGCCACAGCGTCACCTTCACGGTCTCCCAGGGCGACGGCACCGTCAACGGCGGCTCTTCGGCCTCCGTCCAGACCGATCTTCATGGCCTGGCGCGGGCGGCCTTCAAGCTGGGACGGACCGCGGGGGCGGCCAATAACGGCGTCCGGATCACCTCGCTCGACAAGAGCGGCGCCCAGATCATCAATCTCTCGGCCCCCGGAACCCCTGCGGCCCCCATCGAAATCGTCGCCTCGGCCAATCCCGGCCCTGCAGCGAAGATGGTGAAGGTAGGGGGAGAGGGACAGAGCGGCTACCTCAATGAGGTGCTCGCCACCCCGATCAAGGTCAGGGTAACCGATGAGTACGGCAACATCGTCAGCGGTTATACGGTTACCTTTAACGTTGCCACCGGGGGAGGGGGCTTCGGCACGAGCGGCAGCTCACCCATGACCGTCGTTACCGGCCCGGACGGAACGGCATCGGCCAACTGGCGTCTGGGCATGCTCCTCGGCGTGCAGACCCTGCAGGTCTATGGGGCATTCAACACCAGCACACCCTCACTCTTTTCAGCCTCGGCTTCGGAGCCCCTGCGCCGTCTGACCTACGAATCGGGCGACCGTCAGAGCGCCCGGGTGGGCACAACCCCTGATGCCGCGCTCGTTGTCCGCCTGCGCGATTATCAGGGCAACGCCATCGCCGGGGTTGCGGTGCGCTTTGCCGTGATCGCCGGCGGCGGCAAGATCAACGGCCAGACCGCGGTGGATATCAACACCTCCCCTGATGGGCTGGCCTCGGTCAAGCCGAATGTGGGCACAGCGGTGGGAGACACCAACAACGTTTTTCAGGCCACCTCGGTGGGCGCGGCCGGCACAGTCACCTTCAAGATCTCGGCCACGGCCGGGGCGGCCACCAGGCTGGTCGAGACCTCGGGCAACGGCAAGAGCGGCAAGGTAGGGCGCATCCTCACCGCCCCCTTTGTGGTGCGCGTGACCGACGCCAACGCCAATCCGGTCGCCAACCATCCCGTCGATTTCAATGTCATCACCGGGGGCGGCTCGATTAACGGCCAGAATTCGGCCCGCATCGCCACCGACAAGAGCGGATACGCCTCGGCCTGGTACCGGCTGGGGACCGCCACCGGCGCCAACACCGTCACTGCGACGGCCTCCGGTTTGACCGGATCGCCGATCACCTTCACGGCAGTCGCTGAGGCCGGAAGCCCCGCCCTGCTTTACAAGGTCTCGGGCGACAACCAGAAGGGGACCTTCGGCGCGCCCCTCGCGCAGCCCCTCATCGTCGCACTGAGCGATTCCTTCAGCAATCCCATCGCCAACCATCCCGTGCAGTTCCTGGTCAGCCGCGGCAACGGCGCGGTCAACGGCCTCACCCTGGCTACAATCCAGACCAATCCCACGGGTCAGGCCTCGGTGGTCTTTTCCCTGGGCGATGATGATTACATCAACCAGGTGACGGTATCGGGACAGTATCTCGGCACCGAGATCCCGACTTATCCCTCACCCCTGATCTTTTACGCCACCACGGCCGCGGGAGATGCTGATTCCATCCTTTATGTCAGTGGCAACTACCAGGTGGGCGGAATCAACCAGCCTCTGCCTGAGCCCTTCAAGGTGAAGGTGACCGATGCGTTCGGCGTGCCGGTCTCAGGCCATCCGGTGCTCTTTCAGGCCATCACCCCGGGCACTCACTTCGGTGGGGCTGCGCAGGTCATCCGGAACACGGATGCCTCCGGCATCGCCAGTGCTGTGGGCAGCATCGGTTCAAATTTCGGCAATGAGAATTACAGCTTCGAGGCGCGCGCCGAATTCAATTCGATGCGGCTGAACGGTTCCCCTGTTCAGTTCACCGCGTCGGGCCGGCGCACGACTGCGACCAAGATGGTCTATCTGCATGGCAGCGGCCTGGCCGGCACAGTAGGCCGTTTTCTTGCGGACTCTCTGAGCCTGCGCACCCTCAACGCCTCCGATAAACCGGTGGCCAACCAGCCGGTTAACTTTGAGGTGTACAGCGGCAGCGCGCTTCTCAACGGCGAGTCCAACAGCCTGGCGGCCGTCAGCGATGTTCATGGCATCGCCCGCGTGGCGCTCAAGCTGGGCAGCACCCCCGGCGTCATCAAAATCCGCGCCACGGCCGATGACGGACGGGTCGCCCTCGCAAATTCACCGGTCGATTTCGAGGTCACCGCCCATATCGGGCAGCCCGACGGCATCCGTTCCCAGTTGACAGTGACCACGCCGGTGATCGCCGACGGCAAGGCGGCGGCCACCATCATCGTCACCCTGCGCGACGACCAGGGCAATCCGGTCCCGGGCAAGACGGTCGCCCTTTATACCTCGGGCCTGGATGTCCATGTCAAGCAGCCGGCCCTGGCCACCGACAGCGGCGGTCAGACCCAGGGGAGCATCACCTCGACCCGTGCGGGCGCTCTCAAGGTCTGGAGCATGGTGGAGAACAGCATTATTCCGCAGGACTCCGCCGAGGTCGTGTTTGTGCCCGGTCCGCCCGCCAGCCCGATCCCCTTCGGTACTGGTCAGAACGCCCTGCGCGGCACGGGACTGCCCTCGCCGGTCGGCCTTTATCTCTATGACGCCAACGACAATCCCGTTCCCGGCATCTGGGTGACCTTCCGCGTCAAGTCGGGCGGCGGATCCATATCACAGGTACAGCCGGTGGCTACGGGCCCTGATGGCAAGGCCCAGGTTAACTGGATTCTCGGCAGCAGGATCGGCGAGCAGTATGTCGCCGCTGTGGTCCCGGAACTGGGCGGCAGGGAGATTGAATTTTACGCCATCGCCAACCCCCCCAATCCCAACAGCATGACCATCGTACGCGGCAACCGTCAGATCGGCCTGGTCAACACCGCGCTTGCTGACTCGTTCGTTGTGGCCATGACCGATTCCAACGCCGCCCCGGCCGAAGGGCTGCCGGTGACCTTCTTCAAGAGCAAGGGCCAGGGGGATTTCCTCAGCCCCAACCCGGTCACCACCGACAAGCGCGGCTATGCCGCGGTGCTCTTCAAGCCGGGTGTAGTCGCCGGCGAATACACGGTGACCGCCTATCATCCCTCCGGGCTGACCCGGGAATTCCAGTTCATCGTCGAGGAGCGGGCGACCGTCTACCTGAGCAAGGTCAAGGATGCCAAACCCGGCGGGAGGCCCAATGAGGAGATGACTCTTCAGGCCCTGGTCAGCGATGCCTACGGCAATCCCCTCTCCGGTGAATTGCTTCAGTGGGAGATCCTCGAGGGCGGCGGCACCCTGACCACGGCGGCGCAGGTGCAGAGCGACGCCCTGGGACAGGTGAGCGTGACCTGGAGGCTCGGCCTCAAGGGTCGCCAGAGCGTCAAGCTCTCGCCGGTCACCAAGGCGGGCGGAGCCCTTTCCTTCAGCAGCCAGGCGGTCAATGCTGCGCCGGAACTGACCGTGCCCTCCGATCCCTCGGTCCTGGCGGGGACTCCGATCACCTTCAGCATCTCCGCCTTCGATGCCGACGGCGATGCCATCACTTATGGCGCGCGCAGTCTGCCCTCCGGAGCCGCCTTCGACTCGACCGGCAAGCGCAGCTTCACCTGGACGCCGACGCGCGCCCAGGCCGCGGGCAGCCCCTACATGGTGACCTTCATCGCCAGTGATGCCTTCCAGGCGGCGGACACCGCCCGCATCCGCATCACCGTCACAACCCTGAACACCGCTCCGAGCATCGATTCCTTTGAACCGGGGGATACCACCCTGACCCGTGCCTTCGGCCAGTTCATCCCCTTCCAGATCTTTGCGAGTGATGCCGAGAACGATCCCCTGACCTATCACTGGTCGGTCAACGGCATCTTCGGCGGCGATCAGGCCAGTTTCATGTGGTATCCGGACAAGGAGATTTTCCCGGAAGAGTGCGTTGTGACCGTCCGCGTATCGGACAACAAGGCGACGCGCGAACTGAACTGGCATGTCCATCTCATCACCAGTGCGGTGGAGCTCAACTCCCTCACTGCCTCCGCCCAGAAGGGGGCCGTACTGCTGAGCTGGCGGACCGCCTCCGAGAGTAATCATCTCGGCTTCAACGTGCTGCGCAGCAGCCTCGCCGAGGGCCCCTATGAGACCATCAACGCGGCCCTGATTTCGCCTGCTGCGGAGGGACGCTACAGCTATCTCGACCGCGGCGCCCGGGCGGGGATGAAGTATTATTACAAGATTCAGGATGTGGATCGCAGCGGGTTGTTGACCCTGCACGGCCCGGTCGCGGCGGAAGTGGCCCTTCCGGAACGGGTGGATCTGGCGCAGAACTATCCCAATCCCTTTAATCCGGTGACGACCATCAACTTTGAGCTGCCGGCTGCGGCTGAGGTGGAACTCGCCATCTACGATCTGCAGGGACGGCTGGTCCGCACCCTGGCCCGCGGGGTCAGGGGGGCGGGTGTCCACAGCCTGGTATGGGACGCCCGCGACGAGGCAGGCATGGCGGTGCCCACGGGCATCTACTATTACCGCCTGCGTACCGGAAACCATCTCCTGACCAAAAAACTGCTTCTCGCCAAGTGATCGATCATCGGCGCCGGACCTGCTGTCATGCAGGCCCGGCGCCGGCTTGTTTAAGGCACGAATACCGGCGCAAAACACTGCGTCCGATCCGGCCGGATGAAACAATATTCCGCATTCTTCCCCGCTATCTGTACTCTATCTTAATCAAATGAATGGTCTAATTCCAGAGGTCCCATGCACAGCATCTCGATGAACAGGCACAAATGGCAGCTGGCGACGCTACTGCTGGCGCTGCTTGCAGGTGGAACAATCCAAGCCCAGTCCATCCGCTTCCGGAACGCGACGGCTACTTTCAAGGTCTGGGGGAACAACGACACCAACGGCGCCGCCTGCGTCAGCTGCTTCGGCCACGGCGTCGCCATGGCCGATGCCACCGGCGACGGCCGCCCCGACATCTACATCACCAATGCCGTCCGCTACGCCAACGAGATCGAGGATGGTGACGGCCTCGAGGATAGCTTCTACGCCAACATCTCCGGCCGCTATTTTGAGGAGAGCGATTCGAAACGCAAGATCTCCGATCAGCATGGCTGGACTGGCTCGCACGGGGTGATCTTTTTCGATTATGACAACGACGGCGACTACGATCTGGTCAATGCGACCACCGATGACCGGACCCGGCTCTATCGCAACGACGGCACCGGCTTCTTTGCGGATGCCAGCGATGATGCCCGCCTGCCCCTCATCCGCAACCGCATGCCCGATTTCGATCCGGATGCCAGCTACGGCAACGGCACACGGGCTCTGGCCGCCTTCGATGCCAATAACGACGGCTGGATGGATCTTTACGCCACCAACTGGGGGCCGGCCGAAAAACGCTGGCCAGCCCCCGGGGAACCGGAAGGCGCGCCCATCATCACCCCTGAGCAGCCCAACGAGTTCTACCTCAATCAGGGCAACGGCACCTTCCGGCAGGTGACCAACAGCGGCGCCACTCCGCTCAATCCCGCCTGGATCGGCACCCAGGGCTGCACTGTGGTCGATGCCGACGAGGACGGCAACATGGATATCTTTGTCGCCCACCGCAACTATGTCGCCATCGATCCCGTCAGCAAAGCCCTGGTGAATGGGCCCACCGGCCGGCAGGTCTACAATGAGCTTTTTTTCGGGGATGGCACCGGCCGCTTCGTCGAGAACGCCGGCGGGGCCGGACTCAATACCAATTCCAGAAACGACTGCAACGGCGCCACCTTCGCCGATTACGATAACGACGGGGATTATGACGCCTTCATCGTCCCCAAGGACAAGAACGACGGCATCGTCAAGGCCTACCGCAACAACGGCCACGGCAAATTCACCGAGATCACCTCTACGCTCAATATCGGCCAGTATGGTTTTTCCCTGGTCTTTCTCGATGCCGACAATGACGGGGACCTCGACATCATTGCGCCACGCACGCGAGATTACACCCGCTTTTACCGCAACGATGGCGGTTCCTTCACCTCCGACGATAACACCGGCCTGCGCCTGAAATCCTTCGATCCCCGCGGCTCTGCGGTCGGGGATGTCGACGACGACGGCGATCTCGATCTCTATTACGCCGACGCCAACAAGGACGGCATCACCGTCAGCCCCACCTACCCGGACACCATTGGCAACCACCTCTTCATCAATACCACCAGCACCAGCAACCGCTGGCTAAGAATCAGCGGCCGCGGACCCAAAGGCGACATGGGAGGCTTCGGCACCAAGATCTGGGTCTACGACCGCGGACATATGGAGGATCCCACCCGTCTGGTCGGCTACCGCCAGGTCCTTAACAGCTACGGCTATCTCTGCCAGGACGAGCCGGTGCAGCATTTCGGCCTGGGCTCGCGCGACAGCGTCGATGTCCGGGTGCGCATGCTCGACGGGACCGAACTGCGCATGTACCGGGTCCCGGCCAGACACAAGCTCTTCTTCAGCAAGCCGGCGGTTGTAGCCCTGCAGAGCGGCGACGGCCAGGCGGTCACCCAGGGCGAAGCCCTGCCGCAGCCCCTGGTGGTTCAGGTCAAGGATGCTTATGGCAACAGCGTCTACGGCGCAGCGGTCAGCTTCGCCGGAGCCGGCAGTTTTGTCGAGCCCCAGCCGGTCCACACCGACGCCCGCGGGTATGCGACGGTGCACTATCGGCCCGCTGCTGAACCGGCCCGTCAGAGCGTGACCGCCCAGTGTGCGGCTGTTCCCGGCGCGGGTTACACCTTTACGGTAACCGTCAATCCATTGGTCATCATCAGGGTCCCGACCACATTTTCCGTCACCGGCGGGGACGGTCAGCATGGCAGCGCAGGCGCCCTGCTTGCAGCTCCCCTGCAGGTGCGGCTCCTTGATCAGTTCAACGCCCCGCTGGGCGGGGTCACAGTCCGGTTTTCCGATCTCAACGGCTGGGGCCTGTTCCCTGACGGGGCTGCGGCGGTTTCGGATCCGGCCGGCCTGGCGTCGGTCCGCTTCCAGTTCGGCACCGTCATGGGCGTCTACAAGGTTGCGGCGGTGGTGCAGGGAATCTCCGGCCAGGCACTCTTCACCCTGACTGCGGAGCCCCCGCCCAATCATCCGCCCCGCTTGCAAAGCTGGGCTCCCGCCGATTCGGAGCTCTTTGTCAACGGCTACCACATCCTCGATTTCTCCGTGAGCGCCACCGATGACGACGGCGACAGCCTGGACTATCTCTGGCTGATCGACGGCGACAAGATCGCCGGCAGGGAATCCACCTTCAGGGTCTATCCCCTGGTCAGCAGCACGGGCAGGGTCGAGGTCCGCATCTCGGATGGGGAAACCGCCATTTCGAAAAGTTGGGTGATGCACCTGCTCACGGGAGTGGAGGAGGCTCAGACGCAGGTGACGGAATACGCCCTGCTCCAGAACTATCCCAATCCCTTCAATCCGCAGACGCAGATCGAGTTTCATCTGCCCGCGCCAGGCAGGGTGCGGATCCGGATCAGCAACACAGCCGGGCAGACGGTGCGCACCCTGGCCGATGCGAATTTCACCTCAGGACGGCATGCCCTGGTCTGGGATGCCCGGGATGAGAACGGCCTGCCGCTGCCGACAGGCCTCTATTACTATGCCATGGAAAGCGGGGATTTCCGGGTGGTCAGAAAATTGCTCTATGTAAAATAACCGGTAATTGCAGAGGCGTGATGAGAAGAGAGATCCTGGGGCCGTGTGCGGGGAAAATCGTTTGGGTGATGGGGCTGCTTCTGCTCATGCAGGGGGGCGCCTCCGCTCAGCAGGTCAACTTTACCGATGTGACCCAGACCATGCAGGCCTGGGGCTGGCGGGTGACCATCGAGGGCGGCGTCCGGGTGAGCGCCTACGGCCACGGCGCCGCCTTTGCTGACGTCACCGGCGACTCGATCCCCGATCTTTACATCTCTTCGGCCGTGCGCAAGGCCGACGGCAAGGTCCCCGAAACCCTCTATATCGGCCAGCCCGGCGGCGCCCCCTATTCGGAGGAGGATGGCAAGCGCGGCTGCTCGGATGACTATGGCATGACCGGTACTCACGGCATCTGCTTCTTTGACTATGACAACGACGGCGATTTCGACATCTATAACGCCACCACCGACGACTGGAACCGCCTCTACCGCAATAACGGGGTCGGCTATTTCGACACCGTGATGACCACAGCCGGCCTTTACAAGAACAATGTCTGGGTCGACACTTACGGCTTACTCGGCTACGGCACCCGCGGGGTGGTCGCCTTCGACGCCGACAACGACGGCTTCATGGACCTTCTCGGTGTCAACTGGGGACCGGTCGAGAACAAGAAAGAGATCCCCTGGATTACCCCGGCGCAGCCGAATGAATTTTACCACAATAACGGCAACAGCACCTTCACCAAACAGGACGACACCGGCCTGACCCACCCGGAAAATCCGAGCTATTTGGGCACCCAGGGCGTCACCGCCGCCGATGTCAATAATGACGGCTGGATGGATGTCTTCATCTGCCACCGCAATTATGCCTATCTGGGCAAGACCCCCGCGGGCACTGACTCCTTCGGCGTGGGCGCGGTGCCGACACCGAACCAGCTCATGATCAACGACGGCAGCGGCCGTTTCAGCGACGAAACCCGGATACGCGGGCTCTATGATGCCGGCAACGACGTCAATGGCGCCACCTTTGCCGATTTCGACAACGACGGCGACCTCGACCTTTTCATCCCCCCAAAGGACATCACCGCCCGCAAGCTGAAAATCTACGAAAATGACGGCAACGGCTTCTTTACCGATATCAGCAGCCGCATCAAGATTGACCAGTGGGGCTTTTCGCCCATCCTGGGCGATTTTAACAACGACGGCTGGCTCGACCTGTTCGTTTCCCGCTCTTACGGCACCTCTGCAATCTATCTCAATACCGGCGCCGGCAACTTTTCCCTGCAGGGTGTGGCCGGTGTGGAGGCTTCGGCCTATGATCCGCGCGGCGGCGGCCTGGCGGATATCGATGGCGACGGCGATCTCGACATCTATTACGTCGACGCCAACAAGGACGTCCGGGTCCGTTACTCGAACCGCCTTTTTCGTAATGACACCCCCCGCAGCAGCCACTGGCTCAAGGTCACTGGTCGCGGGCCCAAAGGCGATGCCGGCGGATTCGGCACCAAAATCTGGCTCTTTGAGACCGGGGCGATGGACGACATGAAAAAGCTGGTCGGCTACCGCCAGGTGATGAATGCCTACGGCTACCTCTGCCAGGACGATCCAGTGCAGCATTTCGGCCTCGGCAGCCGCACCAGCGTCGATGTCAAGGTGCGTTTTCTCGACGGCACGGAACTTCGCATGGCCGGCGTGGCCGCCGACCGCAAGGTCATCTTCACCCGGCCGCAGCAGATGGTCCATCACAGTGGCGACGGCCAGAGCGGCGCCAGCGGTCAGCCCCTGGCCCGTCCCCTGCAGGTGAGGGTGACCGACGGCTCGGGACGGCCCGTACGCGGGGCTGCGGTGCACTGGACAGCCCTGAGCGGAGGCACTCTCCAGCCCGCCGGCGTGACCTACACCAGCACCGATGGCATCGCCTCGGTGACCTTCAGCCCGGGCTCCGGCCAGCTGCATCAGCAGGTACAGGCCTCCTCGCCCGATTTTGGAGCTGTCGTGCTCTTCAATCTTGCCAACACCACGCCCGTCCGGCTGCAGCTCGTGCGGATTTCGGGATCCGGCCAAGCGGGGGCACCGGCTGTTGACCTGCCGCAGCCCCTGGCGGCCCGGGTTCTCTTTGCGGAGGGGGGAGCTGCAGGCCAGCGCCCGGTCCTGTTCAAGGTCCTGCTCGGGGGGGGAAAGGTTAACGGCGCCGATTCGACCATGGTGCTCAGTGACGCCAATGGCATGGTACGGGTCACCTGGCGCCTCGGCGCGCAGCCCGGGAGCGCCCAGCAGGTCAAGGCCTGGCTGGCGGACGCCCCGGAGTGGACGGT
>ENA-UOWO01001481-UOWO01001481.1-activated-sludge-metagenome-genome-assembly--contig:-NODE-1481-length-31128-cov-16.759888_pt1 | contig 31128 bp, 28 predicted proteins | sample MGYA00238148_ERZ761564 | MGnify/ENA primary metagenome ERZ761564 (study PRJEB28885, sample SAMN05720194) | activated sludge metagenome | isolation source: Anaerobic digester | place: USA...
GCCAAGAAGCAGCGTGTCGCTGCGCAAGCGAGGAAAGGGAACATGTCCGAGCCGAAGAAACCCGCCGTCGATGCCGATGCCGATCGCAACGTCGACCAGATCCGCGACATCCTGTTCGGCGGACAGATGCGCGATTATGAACGTCGCTTCCAGGAGTTCGGCCAGCGCCTTGAAGCGGAAATGTCGCGCTTGCGCGAAAGCCAGGACAAGCGCCTGGCGCAGATGGACAAGCGCGTCGACGAGCAACTCGAGAAGTTGTCGCGACAATTGCGCCAGGAAGTCGGCGACCGCAACCAGGCGGTCGATGATCTTGAGACGCGCGTCCAGCAGGCGGCACGTTCGGCGCGCGTCGAGGTCAACAATGCGCTGGACGGTGTCGGCAGCGAACTCAAGGCCGTCGACGAGCGCCTGCGTGATGCGCTGTCGGAACTCGGAGCGGCACTCAACGACAGGGCCAGCGAGGCCGCGGCCTCGGTGGCGCGAGCCAGCGCGGAGCTGCGTGCCGACAAGCTGGGACGTGAGGATCTGTCCGGGATGCTGGCCGAGCTTGCCTTGCGCCTGAAGGGCGATTTCGACCTGCCCAAGAATTGATCGGCGCCTGCGGATCGCCAGGGTGAGCGACCTCGAACGGCTCAAGCATCTGTTGCTCGCCGATGAGCGCGAGACGCTGCTGCTTGCGGAGCAGCGTATCGCCGCGCTCGAGCAGGCCAATCAGGAACTCGCGACCCTGCTGCCGTCCCTGGTGCGCGCGGCGCCGCAGGAACCGATGACGCGGGCACTGGCCAGTCCGGTGGCCGCCGCCCTCGGCAACGCCGTCCACGAGAACCGCGCCAGCATCATCGATGCGCTGTTCCCGGTTATCGGCCCGATCATCCGCAAGGCGATCGCCGAAGCCTTGCGCGGCCTGATGCGCGACATGAACCAGGTGTTCGAGCACGGTTTCAGTCCGCGCGGAATCCGCTGGCGCATCGAGGCCTGGCGCAGCGGGGTACCGTTTGCCCAGGTCGTGCTCAAGCACAGCCTGAACTATCGCATCGATCATGTATTCCTGATCGAGCGCGACTCCGGTCTCGTCCTGCATCGTGCCTCGTCGCCCGGCCTGCCCGAACTCGATGCGGATGCGATTGCCGGCATGCTGACCGCGATCGGTCAGTTCGTGCGCGATTCGGTGGGACCGGAGGGCGACGAATCGCTCGAGGCGGCACGCGTCGGCGAACACCTGCTATGGGTGCTCGACGGTCCGCGCGCCTCGATTGCGAGTTTCATCCAGGGCGTGCCGCCGGATACCCTGCGCGTGATCCTCAGCGATCGCCTCGAGCAGATCCACGCGCAGATGGCGGGTGATCGGCTGCAGGGAGTGGACCAGGCAGGCGCGCTGCAGACCGGCCTCGATCCCCTGGAACTCGTGGCGGCCAGCGCCGCGATGTCCGATCGTCGGGAATTGGCGACGTCGAAGTCCTTGCGCTGGCCGGTACTGCTGATCCTGATCCTTGTCCTGGCCGCGCTGACCTGGCATTTCGTTCGCGTCGAACGCTGGAACATGCGCGTCGACGCGCTGCGCGCGGCCCTTGCCACCCATGCAGGATTCCTGCTGACCGATCTCGAATCGAAGCCCTGGCGATCATTGTCGATCGACGGCCTGCTCGATCCCGACGCCGTAGCGGTGGCGCCGATGGTCGAGGCCGCGGATCTCGGGGGCGTGCGGGCGCAACTGCGGACCCTCGGTTTTGTGTCGACCGATGATCCGGTCCTGGTGCGGCGCGCGCGGCGCCTGCTCGCCGCGCCAGCGACCGTCACGCTCGACGCGCGCAATGGCGCGCTGCGGGTGCAGGGAACGGCTGAACCTGCCTGGATCGACGCGAATCAGGCGCGAGCCGGGTGGCTCGCCGGCGTGCGTTCGGTCGATTGGCAGGTCAGGCCGGTCGATGATGGTTCCGCACGCAGGAACGCGGCGCATGCCGAGTTGACCGGACTGGCTGCGCGTTTCGAGCACGACCATGTGAGCTTTGCGCATGACGTCGACTCCGATGCCGTGTCGGCCAAGGTCCTCGATCAGCTCGCTGCCTCGCTCGTACGTGTTGCGGCGCTGTCCGCCGAGTTCGGCATTCCGGTCAAGCTGGGCATCGAGGGACATACGGACAGCGTCGGCAGCAGCGAAACCAACCGCAAGCTGCGTCTGGCGCGCGCAGTCTGGTTGCGCGATAAACTGCGAGATCGGGGCGCTCCAGCGGGACTGCTGCAACAAGCCGATTTGGGGGAGATCGCAGTGGAAAAGGATTCGACGTTTCGAGGCGCCAGCCTGCGCCTGACAGTGGGCGCGTCCGGGCCATGACACCGCAGGCACGCAAGATCTGCATGCTCGGCGATTTCGGCGTCGGCAAGACCAGCCTGGTCGCGCGGTTTGTGCGCAACACGTTTTCCGATGCCTACCTGACGACCGTCGGCGTCAAGGTGGACAGCAAGGAAGTTGCCCTGGCGAACGGACAGGCCCAGAAGCTCGTGGTCTGGGACATAGCCGGCAGGAGCGCGCTTGACGCGCTCAACATGAGCTACCTGCGCGGTGCCAGCGGATTGCTGCTGGTTGCCGATGGCACGCGCGAGTCGACCTTGCGCACCGCGATCGACCTGCTCATGCAATCGCGCAGCCTGCTGCCCGATGCGCAGGCTGTGCTGCTGGTCAACAAGCTCGATCTTGTCGAGCGCTGGGAGGTCGCGCCGTCGACCCTGGTCGAACTGCGCCACACACTGCCGGTGCTCGAGACCAGCGCGCGTGCCGGTGACGGTGTCGAGCAGGCATTCGCCGAGCTCGCGGGCAGGCTGCAGGCATGAGCAGCGAACTCTCCATTTCCGGTTTTTCAGCCGATGTCGAAAGTCACATCGCGCGCTTCCTCTTTGAACGGGCGCAACCGTTGCTGCTCGAGTTCGACAAGTCCTGGCAACTGGTCAACCTGCAGGGGGACACGGCGCGATTCGGCTTTGATCTCGATGACGCCCGAACCGCGGCGGGTCAGCTGCAGGACCTGTTTCTCGGCATGCCGCTCGATGAAACGATCGATCTGCCTTTTGTGCAGATGCCGAATGGGCGCAGCGCACACGTCCACCTGCTGGTCATCGATCGTGGCTACCAGGTGCTCCTGCTCGATGCGCAGGGGGAACATGATCGACAGCAGTCGCAGCAGCAGTCGGGCAATGAAGCGGTCCTGATCGGGCATCAGAAGACAAAGGCGATCAACCAGTTGCGCCAGATCCGCAGCGAACTCGAGTCGCAACGCGCGCGCCTGCAGGAGGCCAATGCGCTGAAGAACGCGCTGATCGCGACGCTGAGCCACGATTTCCGCACGCCGCTGACATCGATATTCGGCTACCTGCACCTGCTCGAGGAGGAGCCCGACAATTCGGCAGGTACCCGGCACGCGCTGCGTGCCTTGCGGCGAAACTCCAATTACCTGTTCACGCTTGCCGAGAACCTGCTCGAGTACGCGCGCGCCGATACGCGATCGAGCCTGCTCGCTCCCGTGCGACTCGATCTCTCCGCGCTCGTTGCGGATCTGCTCGGCCTGTTCAAGCCGATGGCCGCCGAAAAGGCACTGACGTTCTCGATCGCGCTCGACAAAGCGGACAGCGAAGAACCCCTCCTTGATGAGCTGCGCCTGCGCCAGGTGCTGGTCAATCTGATCTCGAACGCCGTGCGTTATACGCAGAAGGGCGGGGTTGGCGTCCAGTTGCTGTGGAAGGACGGCGCATTGAAGATCGAGGTCCGCGACACCGGCATCGGCATCGCCGAGGAATTCCGCGAGAAGGTGTTCATTGCCTTCAATCGCGTCGGCCAGGCTGCCGGTAGCGGCGCAGGACTCGGCTTGAGCATCGTCAAGCGCCTGGTCAGGCAGATGCATGGCACGCTGGAGCTGCACTCGAAGGTGGGTGAAGGTTCGTGCTTCCGCATTGTCCTGCCCGGTTTGGCGAAACTGGTTCCCGAGGCGGATGCGGATGCTGTGGAAGCAGCACCGTCGAGAATCGAGCGCATGCATACGGTCCTCATCGTCGATGACGGTCCTGACATCACCCACCTGCTCGAGGTCCTGCTTTCCGGCATGGGATACCGTGTGCGCATCGTCGGTGACGCCACTTCGGCCGTCGAAAGCGCGTTGGCGGATCCACCCGACGTGCTGCTGGTCGACGTCGAGCTGCCTGGTCTGTCCGGCAATACGGCCGTGTTCCGCCTGCGTGCGAAAGGCTATCGCGGACATATCGTCACCTTGTCGGCGACGCCAACCGAGGAAGCGCGCAAGGTCGCGCTGAACGCCGGAGCGAACCAGTACATCACCAAGCCGATCGACATCGAGCAACTCGCTCGCACCATGCAGCGCGCCGTCGCGTCGTCCTGAGCGATGCAAGGATGCGACGTCGGCGCATCGACGTGCCTTGGTGTCGCAGCATGGGTTCCGCTCACCGGGACGGCGCACACCGCGTGCTAGCATTTCCGCATGAACCCAGACACTGACCCATCGCGCCCGCTCTACATCGAGGCGATCGAAACCCTGCGCAGCCTGCTCGCCGAGGCGAAGGCAGCTGGCGATCCCGAGCCGACTGCAATGAACCTTTCGACCGTTGGCGCGGACGGCCGCGTGTCCTCGCGCATCGTCCTGCTCAAGCATGTCGATGAAGACGGTCTGCGCTTCTTCACCAATTACGACAGTGACAAGGCCGCTGCGCTGTCTGCTCACCCGCAGGCCGCAGTCGCGTTTCATTGGAAGACCTTGCGTGAGCAGGTGCAGGTGCGGGTCGAGGGCGGCGTGGGCAGGCTCGATGCGGCTGCCTCGGATCTCTATTTCGCATCGAGACCGCGCATGAGCCAGATCGGCGCGTGGGCGTCATTGCAATCGCAGTCCTTGCCGGATCGCGCGGTATTCGATGCGCGTGTTGCCGAGTTCGAGCAGCGCTTTGCCGGGGGTGCGGTCCCGCGGCCGCCGAACTGGGGCGGTTATCGGCTGCAGCCCGACCTTTTCGAGTTCTGGTACGGCGCAAGCTTCCGCCTGCACGAACGGCATCGCTACGAACTGCAGGCCGGTATCTGGGCGAAACGGTTGCTCTACCCCTGATGGCGAATTCCGATCCGTTTCCGCAGCGCATCGTCTGTCTGACCGAAGAACCCACCGAAGTGCTGTATGCGCTCGGCGAGGAGCGACGCATCGTCGGTATTTCCGGTTTTACCGTGCGCCCGCCGCGTGCGCGCAAGGAGAAACCGAAAGTCTCGGCATTCACCAGCGCGAAGATCGGCGCGATCCTCGATCTTGCGCCCGATCTGGTGATCGGCTTTTCCGATATCCAGGCCGACATCGCGCGCGACCTGATCCGCGCCGGCGTCGAGGTCTGGATCAGCAATCATCGCTCGGTCGCCGGCATCCTTGCCTATATCCGCCGACTCGGCGCGATGGTCGGTGCGGCGGACAAGGCCGAACGCTATGCGATCGAGGCCGAAGCCCACATCGCAGCGGTCGAACGAGCGGCCGCCGCATTGCCGCGCCGGCCGCGTGTCTACTTCGAGGAATGGGACGATCCGCCGATCAGCGGCATCCGCTGGGTCGCTGAACTGATCCGTATCGCCGGTGGTGATGACGTGTTTCCCGAGCTTGCGGAAAAATCGCTGGCTCGCGATCGCATCATTGCGGATTCCAGCGAGATCGTGCGCCGCCACCCGGACCTCGTGCTCGGTTCGTGGTGCGGCAAGAGGTTCCGCCCCGAAACCGTCGCCGCCCGACCCGGCTGGCAGGAAATGCCAGCCGTGCGCAATGGGCATCTGTTCGAGATCAAGTCGCCGATCATCCTGCAGCCCGGGCCGGCTGCCCTGTTCGATGGGCTCCAGGCCCTGCATCGTTGCATCGCCACCGTGGCAAACCGCTGACGGTGCCGGTGGTCCGCCTTGTGTGCGATGCGCCCTACTCGGCGACGAAATTCTTGTTGAAGCGCAGCGTGAAATCCTTGTCGGATCCTTCGGGCCGGATCGAGAACTCGAAGGTGTAGGTATCCGGCGCAACGACGTCGAACAGGCCGATATAGGACACGTAGAGATCCGGGATCTCGCGGATCACGACGGGCGTCTTCTGTCCGGTCAGGTTGACCGCTTCACCGCGGATCGTCGCCGCGACCGCTGTGGCGGTTTCGTCGGCCGCGACCTTCTGCACCGAAAGATTGACCAGGCCGTGTTTCGGCGAGCGTTCGATCGAATATTGCGCGGCCATCTGCTCATTGAGGACCTGCGTCGACAGCGCGCTGTAGTGGACCAGGTAGTCGCCGAATTTTTCGGTGCCGCTCGAATCCGCGAAGGCGGCGGTCGCGAACGTGCCCAGGACAAGTGCGAACAGGCGGCAGGTCGGGCTATTCATGTCGGATCTCGGTTTCACAGGATGCAGGCAGGGTAGGGTCGGCACCGCCCGCGATCAAGACGCCATGCCGAGACGCACGCCGAGGTCGAGCAGGGGCGCAACCAGGAGCGCCTGCAGCAGGGCAATCGAGAGCAACACGATCATCGGCGAGAAATCGAGGCCGCCAGGGGCCGGCATGCGCGTGCGCACCGGTCGCAGCACGGGTTCGGTCAACTGATGGATCAGCGGCACGACCGGGTGCCGACTGTCGCTGCCGGCGAAGCTGAGGATCACGCGCGCGATGATCAGCACGAGCAACATCATCAGGGTGAAGCCGATCAGGTCGGCGAATGCGATCAGCGCGAGACCTCCGGCGGATGGCAGCGGGCCGAGCACGGCAAAGATCAGCACGCGCTTGAGCAGGAGCAGCAGCCAGGCCAGCACGACGCCGGCGACATCGAGGCGTCGCCATGCAGGGATGATCCGACGCAAGGGCATGAGCACCGGATTGGTGGCCTTGTACAGGAACTGGCAAATCGGGTTGTGGAAATTCGCGCGCACCAGTTGCAGCAGCACGCGCAGGACGACCAGGCCGACGACGATGCCGAAGACGAACTCGATCAGGATCTGCGCGGCATTGGCGAGATAGGGCATGTCGCTATCCTCGGTCGAGTTCGCGTGACATCTCGGCGCCACGTATCGTCGCGGCCTCCACTGCCTTCGCCACCAGCTCGCGCAGGCCACCCTCAGCGAACGCCTGCAAGGCTGCAGCGGTCGTTCCGTTTGGCGAGGTAACGCGTTCGCGCAGGCGGCCCGGGGCTTCGCCATCCTCGCTGGCCATGCGTGCCGCGCCGAGACAGGTCTGGATCGCAAGCGCACGCGCGGTTTCGCGTGGAAGACCCTGCTTCGCGCCCGCATCTTCAAGCGCTTCGATCAGCAGAAAGAAATAGGCAGGGCCCGAGCCGGAAACCGCAGTCACCGTATCCATCAAGTCCTCGTGCGCGATCCAGACAGCGGTTCCGCTTGTGCCGAGGATGGTTTCGGCCAGGGCGCACCCTGCACGGTCGACCGCCGCATTGGCAATCATGCCGGTCGCGCCGGCGCCGATCAGGGCCGGGGTGTTCGGCATGCAACGCACGAGCGGGAATCCGCCGCCGAGCCACTGGTCGATCTGTTCGATGCGCAAGCCGGCGGCAATCGAGATGACCAGCGGATGTTTCGTGGCCAGGACAGGCGCGAGACTCGTGCAAACACTGCGCATGACCTGCGGCTTGACCGCGAGCACGACGATGTCCGCAGCGCGCGCCGCATCGGTGCCATCCACAAATACATCGACATCGAAATCGTCGGCAAGCTGCTGCCGCAGTGCCGCGTTGGGCTCGGCGACGGCAATCCGTTCGGTCGGCATTCCGCTGCGGACCAGCGCGCCGATCAGGCTGCGCGCCATGTTGCCGCCACCGATGAAGGCGATCGAACCGGATACGGGAAACGGGGCGTGGGGAATGGACGGCATTGTCGGTCCGGGCAGGTCTTCAATCGTCCAGCATATCAAGCGCGCGACGACCTGGAATCGGGATTGCGCCGACGCTGCCGGAACGGACATCAAGCGGGTTGGCGCCGCGCTTGCCGCAACCGGATCCCATCGGTCAGGCGCGCGGCCCGAACAGCAGGCTGCCCACGCGGACCATGGTCGCTCCTTCCGTGATGGCCAGCTCGAAGTCGTCCGACATGCCGATCGATAGGGTGTCGACATCGCGATGCGAATCGCGCAGGCGTTCGAAGCAGGTGCGCATGCGCACGAAGGCAGCGCGGCGAATCCCGACATCGGCTGCCGGAGCGGGAATGGCCATGAGACCGCGCAAGCGCAGTCGCGGATGCGCTGCGATCGAGTCCGCCAATCCGGCGATCTGCCCGGGCTGGCAGCCCGCCTTGCTCGGCTCGTCGTCGATATTGACCTGGACCAGCACATTGAGCGGTGGCAGATGCGCCGGCCGGAAGCGGGCGAGGGGTTCGATCAGCCTGGCCCGGTCCACTGTCTGCAACCAGTCGAAGTGTTCGGCGACGTCCTTGCACTTGTTCGATTGCAGCGGGCCGATCATGTGCCACTCGATCGCGGTATCACCGAGTTCCGCCTGCTTGCCGAGTGCCTCCTGGACATAGTTTTCGCCAAACGCCTGCTGGCCGAGTGCCACGAGGCTGCGAATCAGGGCCGCCGGTCGGGTCTTGCTGACGGCGAGGATGCGAACCGGACGACCTGCCGCCGCCGAATTGGCGCGTTGTGTCACGGAAAGCCAGGCGGCCTCAAGGGATTTCGATGATTGTTCTTGCATCGCCTTGATTTTGCCACGCTATACTCGGAAGAGGCCGTTCGAATGCAGGGAAAACCTGCAATCCGACGAACGGGATTGGTCGTCAGCGCGTCGTGGAGCGCCTTGACCGATCCTGGATCAGGTGTTGCCCGCGTGCCCTGAACAGCACGCGGACTGACTCCGTCGTTTCCACATAGTATCGTTCAGCGTCGCCTTGGCGGCGTCATTCGGGGAAGACTCATGGACATTGCCGAGCTGCTCGCGTTTTCGGTCAAGAACAAGGCATCCGATCTGCATTTGTCGGCTGGCCTGCCGCCGATGATCCGCGTCGACGGTGATGTGCGGCGCATCAACATTCCTTCGCTCGACCACAAGCAGATCCATTCGCTGATCTACGACATCATGTCGGACAAGCAGCGGCGCGACTACGAGGAATTCCTCGAAGTCGACTTCTCGTTCGAGATCCCGGGTCTGGCCCGCTTCCGCGTCAATGCCTTCAACCAGAACCGCGGCTCGGGTGCGGTGTTCCGCACGATTCCTTCCGAAGTGCTGTCGCTCGAGGATCTCGGTTGCCCAAAGATCTTCCGCGAGCTGATCGAGCAGCCGCAGGGCCTGATCCTCGTCACCGGCCCGACCGGCTCGGGCAAGTCGACCACGCTGGCGGCCATGGTTGACCACGTCAACAAGCACGAGTACGCGCACATCCTCAGTGTCGAGGATCCGATCGAGTTCGTGCACACCTCGCAGAAGTGCCTGATCAACCAGCGCGAAGTGCATCGCGACACGCACGGATTCAACGAGGCGTTGCGCTCGGCCTTGCGCGAAGATCCCGATTACATCCTGGTCGGCGAGTTGCGTGACCTTGAAACGATCCGCCTGGCCCTTACCGCTGCCGAAACCGGCCACCTGGTTTTCGCGACCCTGCACACGAGTTCGGCGGCGAAGACGATCGACCGCATCATCGATGTGTTCCCCGCGGGCGAGAAGCCGATGGTGCGCTCGATGCTTTCCGAGTCCTTGCGCGCGGTGATCTCGCAATCGTTGTTGAAGAAGGTCGGCGGTGGCCGCATCGCGGCGCACGAGATCATGGTCGGCATTCCGGCGATCCGCAACCTGATCCGCGAGGACAAGGTCGCGCAGATGTACTCGTCGATCCAGACCGGCGCCCAGCACGGCATGCAGACCCTCGACCAGTGCCTGCAGGATCTGGTCAAGCGCGGCCTGGTCACGCGCCCGCAGGCGATCAGCTACGCGAAGAACAAGGAAATCTTCAAGTAGCCCGAAGCGGACCCCAGTCACCCAGCAAGGGGTTGTGGGCGCTTTCGACTTGCGCGTATGCGTGGACGCCCCGTTGCGAGCGGCAACAGCCGCCGCGGCGATGCCGTGACATATCCGCGGACTCCCGCCGCAGTTGACTGCCCGCTCAAGCGAATCATCCTCGTGGACTGAGCGTGTCAGCCTCAAGACCTAGGTCTCTGCGCGCTGTGCCTGCGACTCAAGTTGGTAAATATTACACCCCGACTGGCGTCCGCAGGGGGCGTCACGCGCCCCCTCGAGGAAAAAATGAACAAGACAGTTATTGTCATGGGTGCATTTGCGTTCGCAATCGCTCAGTGCCCGGTAGCCAGCGTCCGTGCGGAGGATTCCGCGCCGCCAGCCGACAATCCGAAGGACCGCGTCGAATTGCCGAAAATCGACGTCCGTGAGCGGCGCTCGCCGGATGACACCCGACCGAAGCTCCAGCACATCATGAAGGAGGTCGATGGTCCGCTGATAACGGTGACCAAGAAGACCTCGATCACCAGGCTCGATTCGATCCCGACCGTGGTCGACAACAACCTGCGTGCGCTGTTCGCGCAGACGCCGGGTCTGTTCGTCTCCGAGCAGCAGTCGCCGGGGCAGGCCAACCTGAGCTACCGCGGCATCGGCAATCCGCAGGAATCCGAGTTCGTAACGGTGCTGCTCGATGGCATCCCGCTGATGTCGGACTGGATCGGCTATCCGACGATCTATACGCTGCCGCTGCCGCAGCAGATTTCCGAAGTGCAATTGATCCGCGGCGGCAGCTCGCTGCTGTACGGTCCCGAGCCTCCGCCGGTGGTCAACATGGTCAGCCGCAAGCCGGTCACCGATCGTGCGCTGGCGGGCTATGCCGAAGCGGTCGTCGGCAGCAACGGCCTGTTTGGCTCGTTCAACCAGATCTCCGGTACGTCGGGGAACTGGGACTACCTGGCGGACGCGCACTATCGGACCAGCGACGGCGAGCGCGACAACGGCGACTCGATCGTGCGCGGCGCCGACCTGCATCTCGGCTACAGCCCGGACGACATGGCGCACACGACGCTCGACCTGCACGTCTCGCAACTCGAGACCGGCGATCCCGGCAAGCTGAGCTATCCTCAATTCATCGCCGATCCGGATCAGTCGCCGACCCCGTACAACAAGCTGTGGACCGATCGCTACGTGCTCGCCTTGACCGACGATCGTTTCTTCAGCGAGAAGACCGAGTTGGTGACCAAGCTCTGGGGCGGCTATCAGGACAATGCTTCGCGCGCGCAGGATCGTGGTGCTGCTCCAACCACGGCAACGCTGCAGGACGACCAGTTCCGGTTTTACGGCATCGATGCGCGCATGCTGCACCGCTGGGGCCGCGGCAACGCACTGACCGTCGGCACGACGATGTATCACTCGGACGCGCCATTCCGCCAGTTCACGACCGACGGCTTGACGCCCGATCGCTATGATCGCTATGGCGTTCCTTGCGCGAGCGTCGCATCGAAGAACTGTGCGCGCCTGCGTCAGGAACGTTCGACCGACTACGCCGCCGTGTTTGCCGAGAACGTGTTCCGTTTCGAGGGCGGCTGGCATTTCGTGCCGTCCGTGCGCATCGAGCGCGAGAAGGTCAAGATCGATGAAACGATCCGCCCGCCGAACCTCACCCGCGGCCTGGTCGATCGGGAAGTCACCCATAACGTGCCCTTGTTCGGACTGGGCTTCGGCAACGATTTCGGTCGCGGCAACGAGACCTATTTCAATGTCTCGCAGGGCTGGCGCCCGGTGCGCTACTTCGACGTCGGCTCGCCGTTCGGCAATACTTCGCCGGATCCGATCAACGATCCCGATCCGACCCATGTGTTGTCGTGGGAAGCCGGTGTCCATGGCACGCCGGCCGATGGACTTTTCTACGACGTAAGCCTGTTCCGCATCGACGTCCAGGATCGCATCGAATCGCAGCAGATCCCGAATGCGCCTCCCGGCAACACGATCAACGTCAATACCGGCGACACGCGCCACCGCGGATTCGAGGGGCAGATCGACTACGACTTCCTTGCAGCTGCCGATCCGAAGACCAGCTGCCACCTGTCGGTGTTCGCCAACCTGAGCCTGCTCGACTCGGACTTCACTGCATCGAACCGCGGGTTTGTCGGCAACACGCCTGCGTTCTCGCCGGACTACCTCGCCCGTGTCGGCCTCGCTTATCGCGAGGACAAGAAGTTCAAGTTCGCGCTGTCGGTGGTCTCGGTGGGCAGCCAGTACTGGCAGGATTCGAACCTCGACAATGCCCTGCCGACGCAGCCGGCTTACATTCCCGCCAAGGTACCGTCGTACACGGTTGCCGATCTGTCTGCCGACTGGTGGTTGACGCCGGATATACGCCTGCTCGGCGGGATCTCGAACATCGCCGACAAGACCTACTACGCACGCGTGTTCGGCGGCGGCCTTGAGCCGGCGATCGGACGCACGGTTCACGTCGGTGCGGCCTGGGAATTTTGAGCACGCTGTCATTGCAGCGCCGCCGAAGGAGGCACCATCTTCGGCGGCGTTGTGCAGCGATCGACCGCAACAACGGATTTGCCCGCGTGTTTGCGCAAGCGTTTGCGGCTTGCCAGTGGTGCATTTCGCGTAGCATGGTGTCTTCCCATTCCATGTACGACGAAATTCGATGACTGCCTCCCTGAACGCCGCAGCTCGCCACTCCCTTCTTTCGCTCGCTTTCTGCGTGTTGTCGATATTTCTGACGGGCTGCGTCGGCAACGGCCCGGTCAAGGCCGACCTCGATGGTGATCGCGCGCAGGCGGAAATCGTCCGCGAAGACAGGGCATTCGAACTTGGCAAGGACATCGCGGTTGTCGAGATCGACAACCCCTACGGCGAGATCAATGTCCGCGACCATGACGAGGCCGAAGTCGGCGTGCACGCGGTAGGACAGCTGCTGCCGGGAACCTACTCCCGCACACGCCTCGTCTCCAGTCGCGAGAAAGGCACGCTGAAGCTCGTGGTCGAATTGCCCGGCGGCGCGGGCGATGCCCGCTATGACATGGCCGTGTACGTTTCGAAGGACATGCCGCTGGTCCTGAACGGCGGACGCTTTCGCGTCGATGCAAAGAAGCGCAATGCGCGGCTGACGATCACGACGATCAGCGGGAAAATCAATGCGTCCTCGCATGCCGCGCTCGATCTGTCGACCGATTCCGGCACGATCCAGGCGGCCCAACTGGTCGAAAACTGGTTCGGCGTGAGTCGCTTGCGCAGCAAATCGGGCCGGATCATTGCTCTGGCGCCGCTGTCCGGCAATGTTTCGCTCAGCGCAGAGACCGGTGGAAACCTGCGCACGAACTTCGGCTTGAGCGTGCATGCGCGCGCCGAGGGCGGACATCAGGCAAGTGCGAAATATGGAACAGGAACAAGCGAGTGGCGCGTCGAGAGCGAGTCCGGAGAGATCGTTCTTGAACAGGCGGTCATTCTGGGGGAGGATAGGGACTCAGCCGAGGATTCTGATTGATGGCTCCCTGAGTTGGAGCCAGAACCCCGCAGAGGGTGGGAATCGAAGTCCGGGCACCACATCCTGGTCGGGGTCAAATCATGATGGTTCGCAAGACATTGCTTGTCGTGGCCGTTGCTGTGCTCGGAATCGCCTCGGCGATGGCGGCAGAAAAGGCTGTTCCTTCCCAAGTCTCCACCAACGCGGACGGTATCGTCGTGCGTACGGGTGCCGAATGGGTCAGTGCACCCTCCGTTCCGGAATCGTTTTTCCTCGATGCACGGACCCGCCCGATCATCTCGCCATGGCGGCCAGGCGATCCGATCCGCGAGATCCCGCGCCGCTTCGAAGGCGATCAACGCGTCATCGACATGCGTCCCGATCCGGTCAACCCGGTCGCCGCCGGCCCCGACATCCTCGTCGAACTGCAACGTGCGTTCGGTGAAGGAGTCGACAGCCGCGCTTTCACGACGCCACTCGTCAACAAGGACGCGCAAGGTTTCAGTGGTGTCTTTCCGCCCGATCCCAGCGGTGATGTCGGTGGCGGTTTCTACGTCCAGTCGATCAACGGCAGTGGCGGCTCCACCTACGTCGTCTACAACACGAACAATGGCTCGGTCGCTGCTGGCCCCTTCAACATGGAAGGCCTGGGTTCCGGCGGTGCCTGCGCGAGCGGAAACGGTGATCCTGTCGTCCTGTTCGATCAGCTGGCCAGCCGCTGGTTGCTTACCGAATTCTCGAGCAGCGGCAACAACCTCTGCATCTACGTGAGCGCCACGAGCAATCCGGTAACAACGACCTGGACCCGCTACGCGTTCGTGCCACCGAGTTTCCCGGACTATCCGAAGTACGGCGTGTGGCCCGACGCCTACTATGTCGGCGCGAACCAGAGCAACGGCGTGTATGCGCTCGATCGCACCAAGATGCTCGCCGGCCTGGCTGCGACCCTCCAGCGATTCTCGGTGCCGACGCTTTCCGAACTCGGCTTCCAGATGTTGCCGCCGGCATCGATCAATGGCATCGACCTTCCGCCGGCCGGTGCGCCTGGTGTTTTCGTGCGCCAGGTCGATGATGAACGAAACAACCCCGGCAGCAATGATCCGGTGCACGACCGCATCGAGCTGTTCGCCTACCACGTCGATTTCACGACACCGGCGAACTCGACGCTGACCGGCCCGACCCCGATCCAGATCAACGAATTCGATCGCGCGTTCTCGATACCGTCGGGTTTTGGCGCGATTCCGCAGCCCGGTGTATCGCGTCTGCTCGATCCTCTCATGGAAGTGATCATGTTCCCGGTGCACTACCGTGCGTTCGGCACGACCGAAACGATCACCGGCAATTTCGTGACCAAGATCGGTACGAACAACCAGTCCGGAATCCGCTGGTTCGAGTTGCGCAGGACCGGCGGTGTGGCCGGCGGCTGGTCGCTGTTCCAGGAAGGCACATTCGCTCCTGCGGACACACCGGGACAGCAGACCAACCGCTGGATGGGTGCGACTGCGATGGACTCGGCCGGCAATATCGCGATGGGTTACAGCATCGATCGCGTGACGCCTGCGCTGTTTCCGAGCCTCGCCTACGTGGGCCGGCAAGCCGGCGATCCGGCGGGAGTCATGACCACCGGAGAAACCATGCTGGTCACCGGCGCGAGTTCGCAGAGCAACTTCGACCGCTGGGGCGATTACTTCCAGATGGGCGTCGATCCAGTCGATGGCTGCACGTTCTGGTTCACCGGCGAATACATGGCCGCGGCGAACTGGAATACGCGCATCGCCTCGTTCCGCTTTGATGCATGCGGCACGCCCACCTTCACGATGTCCGGTTCGCCGTTGACCCAGAACGTCTGTGCGGCCAGTCCGTCGCCATCGGCACTGACTCCGGTGGCCATCACGGTCGGTTCGGTCTCGGGTTTCACTTCGCCGGTAAACCTCGGTTTCGGCGCAGGCCTTCCCGTCGGTTTCGGTGGATCGTATACGGTGACACCGGTCAATCCGCCCGGTTCATCGCAGGCGAACCTGACCGTGACCAATGCGGCAGCGCCTGGGCTCAATGCGCTGACCCTGCGCGGAAGTTCAGGTGGCACCGATCGCGATCTCGCTCTCAATGTGACTGTGGCGACCTTGGTGCCTGCCGCATCGACACTGAGTGCTCCGGCCAACAACGCCATCGACGTTTCGTCCACGCCGACGTTCAGCTGGACCGCGTCGAGCCAGAGCACCAGTTATCTGATCGAGATCGCGACCGACGTCGGCTTCGGCAACATCATCCTCTCGCAATCGGTCAGCGGCACGAGCTTCCAGCCGGCGGCGGCGTTGCCGACGAACACGCAGATCTACTGGCGCGTCACGGCGAACAACATCTGCGGCGCGTCGACGCCGAGCGCGACCTTCACGTTCCGCACGATCAGCGCTCCGGGCGACTGCTCGGTGGGTTCGTTCACGAATGTGGTGTACAGCGACAACATGGAGTCCGGCCTTTCGGGATGGACGCACAGCGCGTCGACCGGCACCGACACATGGACCCAAAGCACGGCACGTTCAACGAGCCCGACCCATTCGTGGTTCGCAGTTGATCCTGCCCTGGCCTCCGACCAGCGACTGGTCTCGCCGACCATTGCCGTACCGACGACGTTGACCAACTTGAACCTGCAGTTCCAGCATTGGCGCGACATCGAGAACGTCAGCGGTTCGGCGACCGAGTGCTGGGATGGCTCGATCCTCGAAGCCTCGATCGACGGCGGCGCCTTCACCCAGGTAAGTGGAGCGCAGATCCAGGTCGGCGCTTATACCGGCGCGCTGCGCACGAGTGCGAACCCGCTGGCCGGCCTGCAGGCATGGTGCGGTGCGGTTCCGTTCAACAAGGTCATCGTCGACCTGTCGACATTCGCCGGCCACAACGCACAGTTCCGCTTCCGCCTGGGCAGCGACGCCTCGGTCGGACGCGAGGGCTGGTATATCGATGACGTCAAGGTCCAGGGTTGTTCGACCTCGGATGTCATCTATGCCGATGGATTCGATCCGACCCTGTAGTCAGATCTGCAGCAACGACAAAGCCGCGCACGGGGCGACCCGGCGCGGCTTTTCTTTTGCGCGGTTTCCGCGTTGCCGGCCTTTCGCGTCGCACGTGCCCGCTTGCCGTCGAATGCGATCCCGCTCCGACCGATATGCAGGTTTCGCCATTCGGCGTCGCTGAGCTTTCAAGCGCACCGGATCCCGGATTGGCCTGCCGATCATTCCCGCCTTGCAGGCGAACCCGGCCAACCGGGAATAAAAAAGCCCCGGGTGTTTCCACCCGGGGCTCTCAATTCGCTTTGGCGCGAAGGTTCAGGCGACCTGAACTTCGTCAGCCTGCATGCCCTTCTGACCCTGCACGGCGACAAACGTCACGCGCTGGCCTTCCTGGAGGGACTTGAAGCCGCTGCCCTGGATCGAGCGGAAATGCACGAACAGGTCGGGGCCGCTTTCCGGGGTGATGAAGCCGAAGCCTTTGGCATCGTTGAACCACTTGACGGTACCGTTCTGGCGATTGGACATAACTAACTCCTGACAAACTCAAATGAAATGGTATTCACGTCCCCGGGAACTCCCTGGGGGCGAGACTGAGGTTGCTAAGGAGCGCGCAATCGGAACGATGGAATCGTGAAATTCGACCACATCGGGCCACGATTCACAGTGACCCTGGCAAACACAGTGCGCGTACTGTACAGATGATTGTTCGACAAAGCGACTGGGTAGAACGAAAAATTTCAGGTTTGGTCTTGCAATGACTCGTCGTTTATGACAAGTGCGCCCGGTAGATCAACAAAAACCCAGCGATAACAATGAGTTAAGAGATCTTGCCGGCGGCTCCCTGTCGATCCGCGCCTACCTCTCCCGGCGGGCGGCGGTGACCAGTTCCTGCTCCATTCCTGTTGTCCTGGACCCTTCCCGCTGTCATTCCCGTTGCCGCAGGAACGTGCACAGGGCGGCGTAGTCAGAAGCCATGGGCTCGGCATGCGCAGGGCGATCGAGCAGGTCCGCGAGTGCCTTGGGCGGCGGCACGACGCGGCCGACCAGCGGTTCGACGATCTGCTCGAACTTGGCCGGATGCGCGGTGGCCACGATCGCCCAGTCCTGGGTTGCCCCGCCTCTGCGCAGTTTTTCGAGCGCGGCAACCGCGCATGCCGTGTGCGGGCAGAAGATCTCGCCAAGGCCTTGCAGGCCATTCCTGATCGTTTCGCGAATGGTCGTGTCGTCGATCGCGTGCACGGCGAAAGCGGCGCGCAAGGCGTGGTCGTCAGGATAGAGCCAGCGCAGCCGTTCGAAATTGCTCGGTGCGCCGACGTCCATCGCGTTGGCAAGGGTCGCGACGCTCGGCATTGGCGCGTAGTTGGCGCCCGCAAAAAACTGCGCGAGTACGCGATTGGCATTGGTCGCCAGCGCTATCTCGCCGATCGGCAAACCGCAGGCCCGCGCGAGTATCGCCGCCAGCGCATTGCCGAGATTTCCGGTCGGGATGACGAAACCCAGCGGCGCGCCCGTTCGCCGCCAATGGCCGAGCGCCGAATGCGCGTAGTAGGCCATCTGCGGCAACAGTCGGCCGAGGCTGATGCTGTTGGCCGAGCTGAGGGCAACGTCTGCCTGCAGTTCGCGATCCGACAGGGCTTGCTTCACGAGACGCTGGCAATCATCGAAACTGCCAGTCACGCGCAGTGCCGTGATGTTGTTGCCGAAGCAACCCAACTGGTGGGCCTGGCGCGGTGATACCCGGCCCTCCGGATAGAGCACGACGACGCGCAGATTCGCCAGGCCATGGAAGGCTGCGGCGACTGCAGCACCGGTATCGCCCGATGTTGCGACGAGGATGGTCAGGGGCGCATCAACCGATGTGCGCAGCCGCTGCATGCAGCCGGCAAGAAAGCGCGCGCCAAAATCCTTGAACGCGGCAGTCGGGCCATGGAACAGCTCGAGCAGATGGGTCTGCCCGACCGGCAGGGGCTTCAACGGGGCGGGAAAATCGAATGCCTCGGCACAGATCGCGATCAGTTCATCGGCGAGCGGATCGCCCTCGAAGAACGGTTGCAGCAGGCGTGCAGCGACGCCGGCGATCGAATCGTCCGCGGCAAAATCCGCGGGAGTGAATCGCGGCAGCGTCGAGGGGACATGGAGGCCGCCATCGCCTGCCAGTCCGGCGATCAGCGCAGTGCTCAGATCCGTCCTGCTGCCGGCATCGCGCGTACTCGCGAATTTCATTCAAGTACCCTCGCGGCTGGACCATTGATCGGAGAGATGAAGGCCTCGCTGGCAAAACCCGCCTGGGCGAAGGCAGTCTGCATTGCCGGTGCCGCAGCTTGGGCGCCCGCGCGGCTTTCAAACCAGGCGAAGACGCTCGGACCTGCCCCGGAAATGGAGGCACCCATGGCACCCTGGCGGAGCGCCGCCTGCTTGACCGCAGGGAAGCCGCTGATCAGCGAAGCGCGTCGCGGCTCGACCAGCACATCGGCAAGCCCGGCGCGAACCAGGCCAGAGTCGCCGCGCTGGCAGCCGATCAGGACGAGCGCGAGATTGGCGCTTTGCCCGACGAAACCGGCCAACCCATAAGTGCCTTGCAGGGCCTCGCGCGCACGTCGCGTCTCGAGCACCGCATCGGGATGGACAACCACGCTGTGCCAGTCTTCCGGCACCTCGATACGCAGCAGGCGTCCGTGTGCTGCGAGCACGAGTCCGCCGAGCAGCATCGGTCCGATATTGTCGCCATGCCGGCTGCCACTTGATACTTCCTCGCCGTCAAGCGCGAACGGATACAACTGCTCCGCGGACAGCGGCTGATCCAGCACGGCATTCGCGGCAACCAGGGCTGCCACGCATGACGCCGCAGATCCTCCCATGCCGGAACCCAGCGCAATGCCCTTGTCGAGCTCGATGGCGAAGCCGAAGCGCAGATCGAGCGCTTGCCGCATCGCAACGAGGGCGCGCCCGGCAGTGTTCCGCATCGGGTCGGTCGGCAGGTTGCGCACGCAGCCGCGTATCGCATCGAACCGCACCGTCGGTTCATCGATGCGCCGCACGCTCACGCGATCGCCGATGCCGACGATGCTCTGGCCGAGGATGTCGAAACCAACCGCGACATTGCCGATGCTGGCCGGCGCGAACGCTGTTGCCGACTTCACAGGCGTGCTCCGAGCGCCGCACCGAGGCGCAGCAGGTCGGCAAAGATGCCGGCGGCGGTGACCTCGCGACCCGCACCGGGTCCCTGCACGATCAGGGGATTGGTCGCGTAACGCCGGGTGGTGAACTGCACGCTGTTGTCGGTCAGGCGCAGGTTGGCGAATGCATGGGACGCCGGCAATTCGACCAAGCCGACGCTGGCCTTGCCTTCGCGATCGAGCCGGGCGACATAGCGCAGCACGCAGCCCTTCGCTTGCGCGGCAGCGAACTGCCCGGCGATGCCAGGGTCCAGCGTGTCCAGGGCGGCGATCGCCTGTTCCTTGTCGAGATCGAGCAAGCTGCTCGGCACGAGTCCACGGACTTCGACGTCGCCGAGCTCCAGCGATTGTCCGGCTTCGCGCGCGAGGATCACGAGCTTGCGTGCGACATCGAGCCCGGACAGGTCGTCGCGTGGATCGGGTTCGGTATAGCCGAGTGCGAGCGCTTCGCGAACCAGCGCCGAGAACGACTGGCTGCCGTCATAGCGATTGAACAACCAGGCCAGCGTGCCGGATAGGATGCCTTCGATCGCGATCAGCTCGTCGCCGGTATCGATCAGGTCGCGCAGCGTCGAGATGACCGGCAGGCCGGCTCCGACAGTGGCCTCGTAACGCCAGCGTCCGCCACCGCTGGCGCGCGCGTCGCGAATCGCCTGCCAGCGCGCGAGTGGACCTGAGCCGGCCTGCTTGTTCGGGGTGATGACATGGATGCCAGCCGCGAGCCAGACGGGATAATGCGAGGCGACTGCATCGCTGGCACTGCAATCGATGATCACCGCATGCGGAAGATGGGCAGCGTGAACGTGACGCGTGAAGTTGTCGAAGCCCGAGGAGTACTCGCTGGATGCCAGCTGCGCGGACCAGTCGGCGGCGAGGTCGCCGCGTTCGCTGGTCAGCAACCGATTGCTCGAAGCGATTGCGCGCACGCGCAGGTCGAGATTCGCCGCACGGCGCAGGCGCGGGATCGCTTCGCGCAACTGGTCGAGCAGGGTGCGCCCGACATTGCCGGGGCCGATCACGCCGACCGAAAGGGTCTGCGGCGACAGCCAGAATCCCGCGTGTGCGGCGCGCAAGGCGCGTGATGCATCGGCGCTGGCCAGGGCCACCGAGATATTGCGTTCCGAGGCGCCCTGGGCGATTGCGCGGATGTTGACCTGGGCACGGCCGAGCGTTGCGAACAGTTGTGCGGCGACCCCGGGTGTGCCGGCCATGCCATCGCCGACCGCGGCGAGCACGCTGATGTCAGGCGTCACCGTGATCGCCTGGATCTGGCCCTGGCGGAGCTCACGGCTGAACACGGCGTCGAGAGCGACTTCGGCGCGCGCGCAGTCGGCTGCGCGCACGACCACGCAGATCGAATGCTCCGATGACCCTTGCGAGATCATCACGACCGACACCTTGGCATCGCGCAGTGCGGCGAACACACGCTCGGCCGTGCCCGGTACGCCGATCATGCCGGCGCCCTCGACATTGACGATGGCCAGTTGATCGGCCAGCGAAAGTCCTCTCACCGGCCCGGCGGCCGAATCTCCTCCGCTCGCAATGCACGTTCCGGGATGTGCCGGCTTGAACGTGTTGCGGATATGGATCGGCAATCCCAGTGCCATCGCCGGCAGCATCGTCTGCGGATGGATCACCCTGGCGCCGAAATAGGCCAGTTCGCAGGCCTCTTCGTAGGACAACGCGTCCAGCGGAACGGCTTCGGGAACCAGGCGCGGATCCGCGGAGAGCACGCCATCCACATCGGTCCATATATGCAGTTCGCGCGCATCGAACAAGGCGGCGAAGATCGCACCGGAGAAATCACTGCCGTTGCGACCGAGCGTGGTTGCGCGCCCGCTGGCATCGCGCGCGACAAAGCCGGTGATCACGACGCGACGTTGCGGATGCTGCGTGCGCCAATCGGCAAGCCGCGCGGCGCTGGACTGCCAATCGACCGCGACGCCAAGTTCGCCGTGACTGACGACGAGCACGTCGCGCGCATCGAGCAGGGCGCAGTCGTGTCCGAGTGATTCGATATGGGCACGCAGCAGATGGGCGGACCAGACTTCGCCGAGTCCCTGGATCGCATCGAGCGCTTCGCGCGCCGGAATGCCGAGTACGGCCAGGGCCTTCAGGGTATCGGCGAGGTCGGCAAGGCGTGCTTCCAGCCAGACACACGATGCTCCCGATTTGTCGGCGAGCAGCTCACGTGCGGTGTGCAGATGGCGTTCGCGCAACGCGCTCCATTGCGATTGCCAGCCAGCGTCGCGGCGCGCTGCGGCTTGCGCCAGCGCGATCAATGCATTGGTGACACCCTGCATGGCCGAGACCACGGTGACCTGGATCGCGTCGTCACGTTCGAGAAGGATGGCTGCAACGCGCCGGAAGCAGTCCGCATCAGCCAGCGAAGAGCCGCCGAACTTGTGCGCGGTGAGCGGGAGCTGGGCAAGGTCGGTCGGCCTGGCGATCGTGTGACGCGTGGCGGCAAGCGTGGCTGACAGTTTGGCAAACGGGCTCATCGGGCCTCCGGTGGGTGGCTCCGCGCTTTCCAGGACTGGGGGGATCGAGCATCCCGCAGCCTTGTCGGGCTGCGGATTCGTTGCGGCAATCTATCTGCGCACGACGAACCGCGCCCGAAGGGGCGTAGTCATCGTCGTCGTCAAGGTGATTGTGCGCATGCAGCAAGTGGAGCCGATCCGGCGCGTGGTTGTCAAGCCGAGCTTGCCGGCGAAACTATTGCGGTCGCCGATGCGCCGGCTTGCTCACCATGAGCTGGCGCAATTCATCGCGTTCCACGTCGGACAAGCCGCCTTCGAGCTGGCGTGCGATCAGGTCGTCCAGTCTTTGTTGGGACGTCTGGATGTCCAATTGTCCGAGCGCACCGACGAAGTCGGCACGAGCCTGGCTCGCATCGACAAGCAGATCCATCATCGCCAGCTTGTTCAGGGAAGACGCTTCATCGCGTCCGGCGAAATGTTCGAGCAGGGCGCCGGTCGTCAGCGTTGGCCGTTCGCGACAGATCCGGATCAGCTCGACCAGCAGGGCAACCCCGGGCTGGCGCAGTTCCGAGAAAGTCCACGGCGGCTGGATCTCGGCGGCCAGCGCCGGAGACTGCACGAGCAGGGCGACCGCGGTGCGCACGAGCGAACGCTGCGCCGGTCGCCCACCGCCAGGGCGAGCCGAACCCTGGGTGCCGGCATGGGCCGTGCCGACCGCGGATACGGTCCGTGCGCCGCTCATTCGCTCGAGTTCGACAATCATGAGATCGCGAAACGCGCCGTCCGGAATCTGCCCGATAAGCGGTCTTGCGCGTTCGGCGAGCCGCGCCTTGCCATCGATGCTGGCCAGGCTCACGTCCTTGCTGATCTCGGCGAAGAAGAATTCGCTGAGCGGGGTCGCCTGGCTGAGGCGTCGCTCGAAGCCATCGACGCCTTCGGCGCGGATCAGCGAATCGGGATCCTCGCCATCCGGCACGAACAGGAACCACGCCTGGCGGCCGTCGCGCATGCGCGGCAGCACCGATTCGACTGCGCGCCATGCCGCCTGGCGACCCGCGCGATCGCCATCAAAGCAGAAGTACACATCTGCAGAGTTTCTAAATAGGATCTCTGCATGGTCGCTCGTGGTGGCCGTGCCGAGTGTTGCGACAGCCTGGGTGATGCCGAACTGGTGCAGGGCGATCACGTCCATGTAGCCCTCGACCACGAGCAGGCGCGCGATCTTCTGGTTGGCGTCGCGCACCTGCCAGAGGCCGAACAGCTCGCGGCCCTTGTGGAACAGGGGCGTTTCGGGCGAATTGAGGTATTTCGGCCCACCCGCGCCCTTGCGTTCCGTTTCCTCGCCCTGCTCCGCACGGACATCCATGCGAGCGTCCGCTGCGCGAGTATCAGGCGGCGGCGTTCGATCAGCGTCCTTCTCGAAGACGCGGCCGCCGAAAGCGATCGTGCGGCCACGCCGGTCGAGGATCGGAAACATCACGCGGTCGCGGAAGCGATCGTACTTGCCTCCGCGATCACCGCTGGCCAGCATGCCGGCCTTGTCGAGCAGGGCAAGGCGTTGCGGATTGGTGCCGAGCGCGTTCTTCAACGCATCCCACTGGTTTGGCGCGAAACCGAGGTTGAAGCGCTTGAGTGTCTCATCGTCGAGGCCGCGACCGGCAAAATACGCGCGAGCGTCCGGATGGCGTGCGAGTTGCGCTCGATAGAACGTCGCCGCCGCATCGAGCACGGTATAGAGATCGGAGACGTCCTCGCGCGGTGCGTCGCGCTGGCCGCCTTCGTATTCCACCTTGAGCCCGGCTCGTGCGGCCAGTTCCTCGATCGCATCAGGAAATTCGAGGCGGTCGTAGTCCATCAGGAAGCGGATCGCGCTGCCGTGCGCGCCGCAGCCGAAGCAGTGATAGAACTGCTTGGCAGGACTGACCGTGAACGAAGGCGAGCGCTCGTCGTGGAACGGACAGCGCGCCGACCAGTCGCGACCGGCCTTCTTCAGGGTCACGCGCTCCTGGATCACATCGACGATGTCGATGCGAGTCAGGAGATCGTCGATGAAACGCTCGGGAATGCGGCCGGCCATGCCGCTAGTGTAGCGGTGGGCGGGCGGGGCCGATGCGCCGGGTCCGGGGTCGGCGCACCGTGTTGACGGTTGCGCGTCAGTTCACCGCGCCGACCAGGACATCGCCGAACACGCGCGAAGGGGCGCCATCCTCGACCCGCACATAGACATGCACCTCGCGTTCGAAGCGCAACGGTTCAGCGAGGCCCAGGCTGGCGCGTGCGCGTCCGCCGAAGTCCGGCACGTAAGTGACGCCGATGCCGGAATTGGTCTGCGCGCCGATCGATGCATCACCCGAGCCCAGCCCGGTCTGAAGCACGGTGCGGCCATCGATATCGACATAGACACCGACCTGGGCGAGATCGAGGCCGAAACCCACCACGCTCGCGGCAACGAAAATGCCGGGCCCGCGCACTCGCGCGATCGTGTACTGGCCAGGAAGCGGCGAGGCATGCAACTGGTGATAGCGTGTCGGCTGGTGGATCTCGGCGTGTGCCGGAACACTCGCGGCGAAAGCAAGTACGGAGAACAGGACGGCGGCTCGGTTCATCGAAAATCTCCTCAGGGGTGTCTTTCACACCACGGGAGACGGCGGCCGGAAGGGACAGGGCGAGCGGCATGACGGCGAGTTCCTGCCGCCGCGAGACTGATCTCAGCCGGCGAGTCGTGCCTTGATCAGTTCGGACACCTGGCCCATGTCGGCGCGGCCGGCCACCTGCGGCTTGACCAGGCCGATCACCTTGCCCATGTCGCGTGCGCTGCTCGCGCCTGAATCGACCACTGCCCTGGCGATGATCTGCTCCAGTTCGGCGGCGCTCAGTTGGGCAGGCAGATAGGTCTGGATCACGATGACCTCGGCGCGTTCAACCGCGGCCAGGTCCTCGCGATTCGCCGCACTGTACTGCTCGATCGAGTCGCGGCGCTGCTTGAGCATCTTCTCCAGGACAGCGAGCACCTGGGTGTCATCGAGTTCGATGCGCTCGTCGACTTCGCGCTGCTTCACTGCGGCGAGGATCAGGCGGATGATGCCGAGGCGATCCTTCTCGCCGGCGCGCATGGCGGCCTTCATGTCATCGGTAATGCGGGCCTTGAGTGACATTGTTCACCTCGTAGCAAGTGGCGTGGGGTCCATGGGGTGTTTCCGGGTCCGGTCGCCGCAAACACAAACGGCCGGCACTGCGTGGGCAGGGCCGGCCGAAAGTTTCAGCCCGGATATCGCGGCGCCGGACAAGGCCGGAGCCGCTGTCGATCAGGTTGCGCTCGCGCCAGTGGCGCCACGCAACCGGATGACTCAATACATGCGCTGGCGCTTGGTGACGTCGCGGGATACGCGGCGCAGGTGGCGCTTGACCGCAGCCGCGCGCTTGCGCTTGCGTTCCTGGGTCGGCTTTTCGTAGAACTCGCGCTTGCGCACTTCAGCCAGCACGCCGGCTTTCTCACAGGTGCGCTTGAAGCGGCGCAGGGCAAACTCGAACGGTTCGTTCTCGCGAACTTTGACGCTTGGCATAGTCTCTCCGCTGTTAAACTCGACACCCGGGCTCTCGGGCGAGCCGCGCATTCTATTTCATGGCCTCGATCAATGCAAAACCCGGTCCGGTGCTCGGCATCGAGACCTCCTGTGACGAAACCGGGGTGGCCGTGTTCGAGCGCGGGCGCGGTCTGCTTGCGCATGCGCTGTACAGCCAGGTTGAACTGCATGCCGAATATGGCGGCGTGGTGCCTGAGCTGGCCTCGCGCGACCACGTGCGCAAGCTGCTGCCGCTGATCCGGCAGACCCTGGCCGAGGCCGGAATGGCGATCGACGACCTGGGCGGGGTCGCCTACACGGCCGGGCCGGGTCTGGTCGGCGCCTTGCTGGTCGGTGCAGCCGCGGCCCGCTCGCTGGCCTGGGCGCTCGAAATCCCGGCGATTGGCGTGCATCACATGGAAGGGCATCTGCTCGCGCCGATGCTCGAGGAGGATGCGCCAGAACCGCCTTTTGTCGCCTTGCTGGTCTCGGGCGGGCATTCGATGCTGATCGAGGTCGAGGCGATCGGCTGCTACCGCCTGCTCGGCGACACGCTGGATGATGCTGCCGGCGAAGCCTTCGACAAGACCGCCAAACTGATGGGTCTGCCGTATCCGGGCGGTCCCGCCCTGGCCCGGCTCGCCGAAACCGCCGAGCCCGGCCAGTTCCGCTTCACGAGGCCGATGACCGATCGTCCAGGTCTCGATTTCAGCTTTTCGGGGTTGAAGACCCAGGTGCTGCTGGCCTGGCAGCGCAGTGACCACAGCGATGCGATCCGTGCCTCGATCGCCCGCGATTTCGAGGAAGCGATCGTCGAAACCCTGGTCATCAAGTGCCGGCGCGCGATGCGGGCCACCGGGGTGAAACGCCTGGTCATCGCCGGCGGAGTCGGTGCGAATCGGCGCCTGCGCACCCAACTCGCGAAAGCGGCGGAAAGTGATGGTTTCAAGACCTATTTCCCACGTCTCGAATTCTGCACCGATAACGGCGCGATGATCGCGCTGGCCGGCTCGATCCGCCTGCAGGCCGGCCAACTCGATGATCCACAGATCAAGGTCTACCCGCGCTGGGATCTGGAATCCCTGACTGCACTCGCTTGACGGTTCCCGCCGACACCATCAGCCCATAGCCGAGTCGAAACACATCCATGGATATCGTTTTCATCGAAGACCTGCGCATCGAAACCGTCATCGGCATCTATGACTGGGAGCGTCGGATTCACCAGGTAGTCGCGCTCGATATCGAGATGCGTTTCGACAATACGCGCCCGGCAGCGACCGATCGTATCGAGGACACACTCGACTACAAGGCCGTGTCCAAGCGCCTGATCGCATTCGTGGAAAGTTCGGAATTCCAGCTCGTCGAAACCCTTGCCGAGCGCTGCGCGACGATCATCCTCGATGAATTCGAAGTGAGCCACGTGCGCTTGCGCCTTGCCAAGCCGGGGGCTGTGCGAGGGTCGAGATCGGTCGGCGTGCAGATCGAACGCCAGCGCGGCGGATTGCAGCCGGCGATTCAAGAGCGGCAATGATCGCGTCATGACCCAGAACCTCAACCGGGTCTATCTCAGTCTCGGCTCGAATATCGAGCCCGAAACGCATCTGCGAGCGGCGATCGATGCCCTGCATGCGCAGTTTGGCGACCTGCACCTATCGAGCGTGTATCGCACCGAGGCGGTCGGTTTCGAGGGGCCGGCCTTTCTCAATCTCGCGATCGGGTTCGATACCGACTGGACGCCACTGCAACTCGACCGCTGGCTGCATGCGCTCGAAGACAAGCAGGGCCGGCGGCGGGATGTCGAGCGTTATTCAAGCCGCACGCTCGATATCGACATCGTCCTGTTCGGTGACCAGGTCGTCGAAGGTCCGGGTCACCTCCAGATACCGCGCGACGAACTCAAGTACGCCTTCGTGCTCGCGCCGCTGGTCGAAATAGCGCCCGACGCCGTGCATCCAGGATCGCGACAGACAATGGCGGTGCTCTGGAATGCCCATCCGCAGCGCGACGCGCCGCGCGAGATCGTCGCCCTGGACTGACCGCGGCGGCACTCACGTCGCCAATGCCGCTGATGCATCTCGTGCATGCGTCGCTATACTCCGCATTCGCTGCCAGCGGGCAGCCCTCACGCCAGACAAGGGGAGTCGACATGTTGGAAAAGTTTTCGCAGAGCTGGTCGCTGGTCAAGGCCAGCGCGTCGGTATTGAAGTCCGACAAGGAATTGCTCGTGTTTCCGCTGCTGTCGGCGCTCAGCTGCATCATTGTCGCGGCGACATTCTTCGTTCCGGCGATCTTCGCGGGGGTCTTCAGCGGGCTTGATCGCGAAAACATGAATCCCCTGTACTACCTCTTCCTGTTCGCGTTCTATGTGGTCCAGTACTTCGTCATCATCTTCTTCAACTCGGCCCTGATCGGAGCAGCGATGATCCGCCTCAACGGCGGCGATCCGACGGTTGCGGACGGCATGCGCATCGCGATGTCGAAGCTGCCGGCGATACTCGGTTACGCGGTGATCGCGGCGACCGTGGGGGTGATCCTGCGCGCCTTGCAGGAACGAGCCGGTTTCATCGGGCGTTTCGTCGTCGGCCTGATCGGCCTGGCCTGGACGGTGGCTTCGTTCCTGGTCGTGCCGGTGCTGGTCAGCCAGGACATCGGACCAATCGACGCGGTGAAGCGCAGCGCCGAACTGCTCAAGAAGACCTGGGGCCAGAACCTGATCGGAACCGGCGGCATCGGTCTGGTATTCGGCCTGATGTTCTTCGCGCTCGTGATCGTGGGCGGAGGATTGATCGTGCTGGCCGTCAAGAGCGGCATTCTCGCGATCACGATCACCGCCGTCGTCGCCGTGGTGGTCGCCGTCCTGCTGCTGACCTTGATCCAGGCGGCGCTGCAGGGTGTCTACGCTGCCGCGCTGTATCGCTATGCGACCGAAGGTGATGCCGGCGTGGGCTTCGACAAGGCCATGGTCGCCGAGGCTTTCAAGGTCAAGGCCTGAGGGCCTGGGTTCGGGAAGCGCAGAAATTGGACATTCTGCCGGCCCCGAACCCTCAACCGGCTTTTCAGGTCGCCTTCCCCGAACGGGGGAAGAGATCGGATTGAACCCCTCTCCCGCCGGGAGGGGGGGCAGGAGCGAGGGCGCGATCGAAGTCCGGCATTCCGACGGCCTCGAACCTTATCCGGCCCTGCTGGCGACCTGCTCCCGCGGCGAGCAGGGAACGCATTGCTACACGGAGATCGAGCGTCCGCCGTCGACACGGATGACCTGCCCGGTCACGAATCGCGCGTCGCGCAGCAACCAGAGCACGGCGCTCGCGACGTCTTCCGCGGTACCCGTCCGCTTGAGCGGCGTGCGCGCAATGATGTCGCTCCTGCTCGCCTGCGCATGGCCGGTTTCGGGCCACAGGACCGCACCCGGGGCGATGCCATTGACGCGAACCTCGGGACCCAGCTCGTGGGCCAGCGCGAGGGTCATCGCCGCCTGGGCAGCCTTGGCCATGCAGTACACCGAATATCCCGGCAACGGACGCTCGGCATAGATGTCGAGCAGGTTGACGATCGCGCCCGCGCGATCGCGCAGGTGGCGGGCCGCCGCCTGGGCGAGAAAGAACGGTGCGCGCGTGTTCGAGGCGAACAACTCGTCCCATTGCTCGGTGGTCACGGTTCCAAGCGGGGTCGGAAAAAACGCCGACGCATTGTTGACGAGACCATCGAGGCGACCAAACCGGCGTACCGTCTCGTTGACCAGGTCGGGCAGGGCATCGACATCGGCAAGCTCCGCCTGCAGAGTCAGCGTGCCCGCTCCACGCGCTTGCTCGAGATCGTCGACCAAGGCAGCAAGTTCGTCGCCCGAGTTGCGATGATGCAGGGCAAGGTCATAGCCGGCACCGTGCAGCGTGCGCGCGATCGTGGCGCCGACACGACGAGCCGCGCCCGTGATCAGCACGACAGGCCGGGCGCTTGGCAGATCCGTCATTGGTGTTCTCCGTTCACGTCGGTATCCTGCGCAGAGTGCCGCAACTCGATGCAGCGAACCAGCCCGGCTATCGTCTGTCGCCGCAGGCAATAACGCCGGTGTGTTCGGTGCAGGCAGGAAATCAGGATGAAGACCGATCACCGCCGTGCCCCGATGCCATCAAACGCACTTCCATGAAATCGCCGGACTGGCCGTGACCCTTCCGTTACCGACCCCCGGCGACGATGAACTTGCCCTCTCCACGCAGCTGGCGGCCCTGATCCGTGCCGAGATCGCGGCGCAGGGACCGATGCCGTTCTCTCGTTTCATGGAACGCTGCCTGTATGCGCCGGGGCTCGGCTACTACAGCGCGGGTCGAACGAAGTTCGGTGCCGCAGGAGATTTCGTTACTGCACCGGAGCTGGGCCCGCTGTTCGCACGGTGCATGGCCAGTGCGCTGGCCCCGGTGCTGCGCGAACTGGGTGAAGATGCGGAATTCTGCGAGCTTGGCGGCGGTAGCGGCGCGTTTGCCGAGGCCGTGATGCTCGCTCTCGACGATGCCGGCAATGTGCCGCGCAGGTACCGGATTCTCGAGCCAAGCGCCGACCTGCGCGAGCGCCAACGCGAGCGCTTGTCGGTTTCGTTGCCGGCCGCCTCGTTCGCACGCGTGGACTGGCTCGATCGACCACCCGAAAAGGCATGGCGCGGTGTGCTGTTCGCCAACGAGGTCATCGATGCGCTGCCGGCGACCCGCTTCACGCTGAGCGAGGGCGAGGTCTTCGAGGAATACGTCAGCATCGACGCTGCGGGCCGATTCATGCGCGTTGATCGCCCTGCCGATGCGCTCGTCAGCGGCGCCGTGCGTCACCTCGAGCGCGATCTCGGCACCTCGTTCGCCGACGGCTATCGCTCCGAGATCCTGCCGCAGTTGCCATACTGGATGCAGGCGGTGCTCGGCAGTCTGCAGGCAGGCCTCGTCCTGTTCGTCGACTACGGCTATCCGCGTGCCGAGTACTACCGGCCGGATCGCGACGATGGCAGCCTGGTGTGCCACTACCGCCATCGGGCGCATGGCGATGCCCTCTGGATGCCGGGTTTGCAGGACATCACCGCTTTCGTCGATTTCACGGCACTGGCCGAAGCGGGCAACCATGCCGGATTCGCGGTGGCCGGCTATTCGTCGCAGGCGCAGTTCCTGATTGCGGCCGGCCTCGCCTCGCACTTCGAGCAGGCCAGCGAAAAGGCTGATGCAGCCGAATGCTATCGCCTTGCCCAGCAGGTCAAGCGGCTGACCTTGCCGGGCGAGATGGGCGAGAAATTCCAGGTGATGTCGTTCGTCCGCGGACTATCCGGCGCGGCGCTCCTGCCCGGACTTGTCTCGATCGACCGGGGCTTCCGCTTGTGAACGATGATCCACCTGTTCCCCTGCCAGCGTGCGCCCTCGTCCGCTGTGCGCCAACGACGCCCGGACCATCCCGATGCTGAGTAGCTTGCTTTCACCGTTGCGCTTCGGGGT
>ENA-UOWO01001482-UOWO01001482.1-activated-sludge-metagenome-genome-assembly--contig:-NODE-1482-length-31104-cov-5.568650_pt1 | contig 31104 bp, 25 predicted proteins | sample MGYA00238148_ERZ761564 | MGnify/ENA primary metagenome ERZ761564 (study PRJEB28885, sample SAMN05720194) | activated sludge metagenome | isolation source: Anaerobic digester | place: USA...
CCGACCTCAACAACAACCCTCATGAGGAATCTGGTCTTATTTATCTGGTGAAATAGAATTCAATATTGTATCTTTAACTTTTTTAAATAATACTTGCCATATAAAATACGTTATTAATCGGAATAATTGATACTATGGAGAAATTCGCACATTATAACGTATTCATTATCATAACATTAATTACATTTTTTGCCCTCAGTATGGGTTGTGAAAAGAATAACTTCACGGAAAATCCCGATGACAAATTGATTTTTTCGGAAGACACTATTCAGTTCGACACAATTTTCAAATCGATTGGTTCAACAACACATTTTTTTACGGTTTACAATTCAAATGAATCAAAATCCATTAATATTGACCGCATTTACCTGGCAAAAGGTAATAATTCAAGCTTTCGTCTGAATGTAAATGGAATTCAATCCAGCTCAGTTACCAACATGGTTATAGCTCCCGGCGATTCTGCATTTATTTTTGTTGAAGTAACTATTGACCCTGGCAGGGATGAAATGATTGAGCAAGACTCCGTTGTTTTTTTATCAAACGGAAACATTCAGGATGTTGACTTAATTGCTTTTGGACAGGACATCCTATTAATTAACGGACAGATATTTTCATCAGACACTGTCTGGACCAATAATAAACCTGTACTAATCTTCAATTCAGCTTTATTCGACTCAAACACAACCCTAACAATAGAAGCAGGGACAAAAGTACATTTTCATAAGAACTCAAGCCTTTTTATCAAAGGGAGCCTTCTTGTGCACGGTGCAAAAGAAAATCATGTTGTTTTCTCAGGCGACCGACTTGAAGATGAATATTCGGAGATATCAGGACAATGGGGTGCTTATCAGACTGACGACGTTGGCAATGTTACTGCACTTTATGGAGGAATCCACTTGTTGCAGGGTTCTGCAAACAACATTATTGAATATGCAGAAATTAAAAACGGAATTATTGGCATCCGGGTCGATTCGGTTACAACGCCAGGGACACCAAGCCTGATCCTGCGGAATACTTCGATAGAAAACATGAATATTGCGGGCTTATACGGATTGGGCTCACACATTGAAGCCTACAACTGTGTTTTTGCAAATTGTGGGAAATACACTGTAGTGTGTGCAATTGGTGGTAATTATTCGTTTTATCACTGCACTCTCGCAAATTTTTGGTCCGGAAGCAGGCAGACCCCTCAATTGCTGCTGAATAATTACTATAACTATAGCTCTCATGGCAGTACAATTACCGAATACAGAGATCTTACCAATGCATATTTCGGGAATTGTATCATTTATGGAAATCGTGAGCAGGAAATTTCTCTGGATCTTGAAACAGGAGCCGAGGCTAACTTTATTTTCGAAAACTGCCTTCTTAAGACATCATCCACTTTTAATACAAGCAATACATCGTATTTCATCGATAATATCCTTAATGTAAATCCCAAGTTTATTGAGACTGTATCACCTTATAATTATGAGCTCGACACGTTGTCCCCTGCAAAGGATGCAGGCAAATTGTCGGTTTCTCTCTTAATTCCTTTCGATTATCTGGGGAACAATCGATTGTCGGATGCAGGTCCCGATTTGGGAGCATTTGAAAGAATAGAATGAGTAAACTTTTGTTTGTAATATCGATTGTCATTTCAATTGCCGTAATTTCATGTAGAAACGGCACAAAGGAGATTGCTGTAAGCGATGCGTACAATGAGTTCAGTAAAACAGAAGCAGACAGGTTTCGATTTATGTTCTATAATGTTGAAAACCTATTTGACATTTATAATGATTCATTGAAAAACGATGATGAATTTTTGCCTGATCAGGCAAAATACTGGACCGCCAGTAAATATTACACAAAACTCAATCATATCTATCAGGTTATTGTTGCTGTTGGGGAGTGGGAACTCCCTGATATAATCGGCCTTTCAGAAATCGAAAACCGCATTGTTCTTGAACAACTCATTGAAAAAACGCCACTTTATAAAACGAAATATAAAATAATTCATTATGAGTCGCCTGATCCCAGAGGCATTGATGTTGCATTATTGTATAAACCATCTTCATTCAAACCCCTATATTCTGAACCCATAAGAATTGTTTTCCCTGGCAGTACCTCTGGTGGAACGCGAGATATACTCTATGTCAAGGGGATAATTAACAACAACGACACTTTGCATATATTCATTAACCACTGGCCATCACGTTGGGGAGGGCAGATGGAAACCGAAGATAAAAGAATGCATTGTGCAACTGTAGTTCATCATAAAACCGACTCAATACTCAAAGCAAATCCCAATTCAAACATAATAATTTCCGGTGATCTGAACGACTACCCAACCGACAAAAGCCTTCAGGAATGCCTTAAAGCACAAAGCAGTCTCGAAAAAATAGAAAATAAAAAGTTATATAATCTATCCTATTACCTTCAGGAGACCAAACACTTAGGAACCCATAAGCACGATGGTCACTGGGGAGTTCTCGATCAGATAATCGTTTCGGGGGCATTACTTAATGGCACAGGTGGACTTATCACCTCTACTGAAAATATTTTTATTCTTGACAAGCCATTTATTTTGGAAGAAGATGAAAAGAACACAGGGTTGCAACCGTTCAGAACCTATGCTGGCTACAAATACCTCGGGGGCTTTTCCGACCATCTTCCTACATATATTGATTTAAAAAAAAATAAGCCACAATAAACTGCGGCTTATTATAAGTGATGTAAAACATCTTAAAACTTAACTCCAATAGTGGCTAATATTCTGTTGCTGTTCTTAGAAATATCAGAAACCGGGCTGGTTAATACGGGATCAGAACTCTCGTAAAGGAGGTATCCTTCGTTACCGGTTATGTAAGCATACGCAACATCGAAATACAGTGATTTTCCTCTGAAACCCAGTCCTCCGGAATACATCATCTGGTAAGAGCCTTCGTTAATATGACCCTTAACGTATGGGCTTCCAAAATATGCTGCACCTGCTCGAAGGCTCAACTGACCCAAGCGGTATTCCAGTCCACCTTTAATATTTCCTGTACTTTTGTACTCTGTCTGAATTGCCTGATTCTCATCAATAAAAGTGTAATCGTATGCACGAAGTCTTGCCAGTGAGTAATCTACAAACTCGTACTCGAAACTAATCAGCCCATATTTTTGAATAACGAAAGCCAAGCTGCCAATTGCTTTGAATGGAGATGTCAGTTGATAATCGTAATATCCTGCACTTGAGTACCAGGTTCTGCTATAATCGGGATTTACGAAATTTGAGGTAATCTCAGTCGAGTATTCATCACTCAGATTATAAAATGTAGGTGAATGAATTGCCGCTCCAATTCTTACCCAATCAACCGGCCTTGCCAACAGTCCAAATTTAAAATTAAGTCCAGTACCGTGAGTGTACAAATGCTCTGTATAGTTAAATGAGTTAAAATCAGCAATTGCATCATCGCTATCCACTTCGGAATGAAAGATAGTTTGCTCGAATCGTAAAGGCTGAATACCAAAGGTTGCACCCAAATACAGTAAATGGTTAAAATTTGCAGACAACGAAATATCAAATTCTCCAAGATATCCGTCACGAGATATTGCATGTGAAGTATTTTGTCCATATACTCCGTTATAAACACTAATGTAGTTCATTGTATCGGTAAGCGAAACCTGATTGATGAGGTAAGTTTCCCATGCAAGCGAAGAGTAGAAGTTATCGACATTCTGAAGCTGCGAAAAATGCGTTCCGTTTGCACGATTTGCAAACCAGTCCGTCATTGAGTTATTGGTGTTATCGCCATTAATTAAAGTATTTTGATGAAAATTATTCAACCTGGTGTATCCGATTCCAAAATTGATATTTTTCAAACTTGAGCTTTCTTTATTAAATTTCGATGTGCCAACATAGCCAAAACTGTTGATGTTGAAATTGTAGTCAAAGTCGGTAGTGGTTGATGACATGAAGCTTGCTTCGGAATTAATATATTCGAAAGAAGGGGTAATTGAAAAATCGGATTGCTGAAAAACAGCCATCCCAGCAGGGTTGGTACTCAAACAGGTAATATCTCCTCCCAATGCTCCAAATGCACCTCCTAAAGACGTGTATCTGGCAGTACCTCCCGTAACAAGATAGGAATATCTCAAGGCATCAACTTCGTTCTGAGCAATAAGCATTTGAAAAGAAACACTTAATGCTGCAACAAAAAAGATTATTTTTTTCATATTGTTTAAGTTTATTAATTAAAATATTATCTACGACCGCCTGAAGAATGACTTCCACCCGAAGAATGGCTTCCCCCACTGCTTCCGCCTGATGAATGACTGCTGCCACTGCTGCTTGACCTACCGGAAGAACTACCCGATGAACTTCCTGAAGAACTGCTTGAGCGGTTGTATGAACCGGAGCTACTTCCTGAAGAGGAACCTCTGTTGTAAGATCCGGAATTACTTCCTGAAGAAGAGGGTGTGCGATTGTATGAGCCGGAATTGCTTCCCGAAGACGGAGTTCGGTTGTAAGTTCCTGAGTTGCTTCCAGAAGACGGTGTGCGGTTATATGTCCCTGAACCGGATTTTGGCGGGTTTGTAGATCTTGAATCCGGTGTAGTAACCTTGTTAGTATTTCCTGAGTTTGCAGGAGGTGTGCTAGGTTTGGTAGGAGAAGTATAGGAGTTATTCCGCGGGCTTGATCCACTTTGTGAACCAGATGGATTGTTGGGCTTTACCTGATTCTGATTGCTGTTGCCCGAATTATTATTATAATTGGGTTTCTCTGAAGGACGGCTTGGTTGGTTGTATGAATTATTGTTTGGCCGTTCTGCAGGTTTAGTAGGCTGATTGCCAACATTATTGGGCCTATCAGCAGGTTTTGTGGGTTGACTGTTATTATAACCCGGTTTCTCGGCTGGGGTTGTAGGTCTTGTAACTTGGTTGTTGTCAGGCCTATCAGCAGGCTTTGAGGGTTGATTAATTCCATTGTTTGGTTTATCAACGGGTTTTGTAGGTTGATTGTTGTTATACCCCGGTTTCTCAGAAGGGTTTGTAGGTCTTGTAACCTGATTGTTATCAGGCTTGTCAACAGGTTTTGTCTGTGGAGTTTCAGCAGGTTTGTTGTTTATTGGTTTATCTGTTGGTTTATCAACCGGCTTATTGTTTACTGCCTCATTATCATTGGCTTTAACAGGGCGGTCGAAATTTCCAGAAGGTTTTTCATTTGCATTCGGGTCAACTTCACGGCCCAGATTCGTAGCATTATTCGTATTCGAATTTATATTCATCGGAGTATTCAGGTTATCGGTGTTTTCAGGCAAACGGTTTGATGAAGAAGAACCGTTCCCACCTACCGAGCCCCGATGCCCATAGTACACATTCGAGCCATAATCGCTCCAGTCGTTGTAATCGTTGTACACATAGTTATCGTGGTAGCCATCGTAGTATCCATCCCAGTAGCCATGACTATAACCATTCCAGTAAGGGCTTCCCCATCCCCAGTAATACCCTGACCAACTATATGGGTACCACCATGACCAGTAGTACGGGTAATATGAGTAACCCCATCCATAATACCACGAAAAACCCCAATTCCAATCGTAATAATATGGATCGTAGTGATAAACATAATATGGATTCAGTCTGTAATAATAACTGTCGTAATAATCATCGTAATAGTAGTAATTATTGATTATTGTACTTCCATCGTCGTAATATGTATCGGAATACGAGTTGCCATCGGGATAGTCGTAATTATAATAATCGGAACTCTCGGAATAATTCTCTCCCTGGTTGTAATACTCGTTTATCGTGGTATCTTCTGAATAAGTATTGCCAGAATCGAATTCTTCCTGGTAAACTGTTTCATACACAGCTTTGTCTTCGTCAACCGAGTTGTCGGTTACAGCGTTCTGTGGGTTATTATTATTGTCGCTTTTTGTCATATATACATCGTCGTATTCACCTCCAACTGAGGTGTAGAACGATGTTGTGCAAGATGTGGCGACTAACAGAAGCACAAAAACGAATAAAAGTACATGTGTTTTCATGATAACTTTATTTTTTATAGATTTGGCACTTTGTAACATGATTCAATTTTTCTGAAAACGTAACAAAATTTGTACCAAAAATGGCAAAAGAACTGACTTCCAGAGCAGAAAATTACTCTCAATGGTATAACGACATTGTTGTTAAAGCAGACCTTGCGGAAAACTCAGCAGTAAGAGGGTGTATGGTTATTAAACCCTATGGATACTCAATATGGGAAAAAATGCAATCTGCGCTCGATACGATGTTTAAAGAAACGGGGCATCAAAATGCATATTTTCCTTTATTCATACCCAAATCGTTTTTTGCCAAAGAGGCAAAACATGTAGAGGGCTTTGCCAAAGAATGTGCAATTGTTACTCACTATCGTTTAAAAAATGATGAAACCGGCAATCTTGTGATTGACCCTGAAGCCAAGCTGGAAGAGGAACTGATAATACGGCCAACATCAGAAACAATAATTTGGAATACCTATCGCAACTGGATACAGTCGTACCGTGATTTACCCTTGCTTGTTAACCAATGGGCTAATGTTGTGCGATGGGAAATGAGAACCCGCTTGTTTCTTCGAACTGCCGAATTCCTGTGGCAGGAAGGGCATACGGCACATGCAACACAAGAAGAGGCCATTGATGAAACTAAAAAAATGATTGGTGTTTATGCCGATTTCGCAAAAAACTGGATGGCATTACCGGTCCACATTGGCACGAAATCGGATAACGAGAGATTTGCAGGAGCTATCGAAACTTTTGCAATTGAAGCCCTCATGCAGGACGGAAAAGCGCTTCAGGCAGGAACTTCTCATTTTTTAGGTCAGAATTTTGCAAGAGCTTTTGATGTGAAGTTCTTGAATAAAGACAATAAAGAAGAATTTGTATGGGCAACCTCATGGGGCGTTTCAACACGGCTGCTGGGGGCACTAATAATGGCACATTCCGATGACAACGGACTGATCCTGCCTCCAAAACTGGCTCCTTTGCAAGTGGTGATTGTACCTATTTATAAGAACAACGAACAGTTGGAGCAAATTGGTGTAACAGCGCTAAATATTGCAGAAAAAATCAGAAAAACAGGCATTAGCGTTAAATACGACGATCGTGACAACCTGCGTCCTGGCTTTAAGTTCTCGGAATACGAACTTAAGGGTATCCCCGTAAGGATAGCAATTGGTCCGAAGGATATGGAGAATAATAGTTGTGAAATTTGTCGTCGCGATACTCTTGAAAAATACAATATTTCGCAAGATGATGTAATAAGTCATATTCCCGAGCTATTGGAGACGATTCAAGAGGAAATATACAACAAAGCGATTGCCCGAAGAGATGCAAACACTTATTATGCTGAAACATACGAAGAATTTAAAGAAATACTCGAAAACAAACCGGGTTTTATCTGGGCACACTGGGATGGAACTACCGAAACAGAATTGAAGATACAGGAAGAAACAAAAGCTACTTTGCGCTGTATTCCTGTGAACGGGGATAAAGAAGAAGGGCGCTGCATTGTAACTGGAAAACCCTCAAAACAACGGGTGTTATTTGCAAAATCATATTAAAAACACGAATTATGAACAATAGTCAGAATATAAAAGCACAAATTGTTGCTACACTGAAAGAAAAATCTTCAACAAAACAAATTGTTTACGATCAAACAAAAGCAGCTTTTAAAATCATTAAAAGTATTTTGCAAAATATAGTAGATGAATATAATGAAGCACTTAAAGGATCAGATGAGCGTATAATGCTTGAGTACCGCGACAGGGGCATGTTTGAGGCCGAGATTAAGGTGGCCGGTGATTTACTTATTTTTAATATGCATTCCAATATTTTTGAGTTTGACTATAATCATCCCATTTGGCGCAATCCGGAGGCAAAGAATGAGCCCATAAAAACATATTCTGGGATAATTAACATCTATAATTTTCTTGCAGACTCTTTTAAATATCAAAGACTGGAAGACCTTGGGTACCTGGTTGGTCGAATGTTTGTGAACATGGAAGGCAGTTTTTTTGTTGAAGGCAGACGTGAGTTAGGATTTTACTACCCGGCTTTTGGTAAAAACATGGTTTCTTACGAAAACCTAAGGATGATGATTGAGTCCACTATAATTTATGCACTGAAATTCGATTTACTTGTTCCCCCTTACGAAGACGTAAAAATTTCAACGGTCGAAGTAATGAAAGAAAAAATTAACAAATCGAAAGTTAAAACTGGTAAGCGGATGGGATTTGCTTATAATGTGGATTTAGGCAAAGCGACAACCGTTGACACTTATACAGACAGTGAATGATTTTGCAATTAATCGTATTGCAAAATAAATACTAACTAGAACACAATGAGGCAGGAAATAAAATATGAAAGCAAATCTGCATATTATGTTTTAAAATAGTTTTATTATAAATATTTGATTTACTAACACTTACCTCATTTATAAAGATATAAAAAAATACATATTCAGGTACTCCATTCATATAAAGTATTAAATTTGCCCCAACAAACAAAACAATATTACAATGGCTAAAAATCATAGTGTTGTACAGGCTGAATCTGTTGTCGTAAAATTTGCCGGTGATTCAGGGGATGGTATGCAGCTGGCAGGGACCATGTATGCTGACATTTCTGCCCTGATTGGCAACGATTTAGCGACTTTTCCCTATTATCCGGCTGAAATACGCCCACCTCAGGATACCGTTGCCGGTGTTTCAGGATTTCAGGTAAATAAAGGCGCCAACATAAAAACTTCCGGTGATGAATGCGACATACTGGTATGCATGAACCCTGCATCTCTGGCCGCAAACTTCAAGTTTGCTAAAAAAGGTGGAACCATTATTATCGACTCCGATAGCATCACTCCAAAAGCGCTTGAAAAAGCAGGCTACAAATCGAATCCGCTTGAAGATGGAAGTTTAAGTAGTTTTACAATCATTAAAGCTCCCATGACTTCTATTTCGGTAGATGCTTGTCAGCACCTTGATATAGACAACAAATCAGCTGCCCGTACGAAAAACATGTTTGCATTGGGCATGGTTGTTTATATTTGCGACTACGATCTGGAAAAGTCGTTTTATGTAATCAATAAGAAATTTAAAGGGAACCCGACACTTGCATTGGCGAATAAAGCAGCTGCCAAAGCTGGATATATTTTCGCTGAAGCCAGTGAGATTAATTTCTCGAGGATTCACACTCCTGTAACAAAAATCGAAAAAGGGAGATATCGCACCATTACCGGAAATATTGCCACAGCATGGGGCTTGCTTGCAGCTTCAGAAAAATCAGGGCGTCAGCTGTTTTTAGGCTCTTATCCAATTACTCCTGCAACAGAAATTCTGATGGAGCTGGCAAAACACAAATCGCTGGGAGCCAAGGTATTTCAAGCAGAAGACGAAATTGGAGGAATTTGCTCGGCAATTGGGGCTTCTTATGCAGGTGCGCTCGCATGTACCACTACATCCGGACCTGGTCTTTCTCTTAAAACCGAAGCCCTTGGGTTGGCTGTAATAGCAGAATTACCGCTGGTCGTTGTAGATGTACAGCGAGGAGGCCCATCAACCGGATTGCCTACCAAATCGGAACAATCCGATTTATATATGGCATTGTTTGGAAGAAATGGAGAAGCACCACTATTCATTTTGGCAGCATCAAGCCCGTCCGATTGCTTTATAAAAGCATTTGAAGCCGCTAAGTTTTCGATGGAACATATGACGCCTGCTATACTGCTCACTGATGGCCAAATGGGTCAGGGATCCGAAATTTTCAAGATCCCCAAAATGGCAGAACTTCCTGCTATTAAGCCGCCCATTGTTCCAGCAAATGATAAAGATTACAAACCATATCTCAGAAATCCTGAAACACTAGCTCGCGGTTGGGCGATTCCGGGCACAGAAGGATTGCGTCACCGCATTGGAGGCCTTGAGAAGACAAATGTAACGGGAAATGTGTCGACTGATCCAATGAATCATGAATTAATGGTTAAACTCAGAGCTGATAAAGTAACAAAGATTGCTGACTATATCCCCGAGCAAACTATCGATTATGCAAAATCAGGCGATTTGCTGGTGGTTAGCTGGGGCGGTACCAAAGGTTCGGTATCAACAGCCGTTGGGGAGCTATTCGCTCAGGGAATGAAAGTTGGGCATGCGCATTTCAGTTATATATCACCCTTACCAAAGAATACGGGCAAAGTACTTGGCAAATTCAAGAAAATAATAGTCTGCGAGCTCAATGCCGGTCAATTTGTTAATTACTTACGGATGAATTTCCCGAAACACGATTACCTGCAATACAACAAAATTCAGGGATTACCTTTTACAACATTAGAGCTTAAAGAACAATTCACAAAACTTTTATAGGAGGTCATTATGAGCTTTGAAAACAATTTCACAATAGACAGAAGTGAAGTTCCATTAACTAAAGAGGACTTCGTCAGCGACCAGATGGTAAAGTGGTGTCCGGGATGCGGCGACCATGCAATTTTGGCCTCACTCGAAAAAGTGTTTCCTGAAATAGGATACAAGAAAGAAAATTTCTGCATTGTTTCGGGTATTGGATGTTCATCGAGATTCCCGTATTATGTAAACACATACGGATTTCATGGGATTCATGGGCGCGCTAACGTTATAGCATCAGGTGTAAAAATTGCAAACCCTCATCTTAGTGTTTGGATTGCCACGGGAGATGGCGACTCAATGGCAATTGGGGGGAATCATTTCATACACATTATCCGGCGCAACATCGACGTAAATATTATGTTGTTCAACAACCAGATTTACGGATTAACGAAGGGGCAATATTCTCCCACATCGCCTATGGGTTCAAAAACAAAAACATCACCTCAGGGAACAATTGAACAACCATTTAACCCGGGAGAATTGGTTATGGGTGCTCAGGGAACTTTCTTTGCCAGAACAATCGACACAAACCCCAAACACATGACTGAAGTAATGTTCGAAGCTGCCCGTCACGATGGAACTTCGATAGTGGAGATCCTGCAGAACTGTGTGATTTTCAACGACAGTACCCATAAGCTGATTACCGGACGTGATGTTAGAGATGATAATCAGTTGTTGTTGCAGCACGGTCAGCCCATGATCTTTGGGAAAGACAGAAACAAGGGTATAATTTTGGGTAAAAATGGGTTGCAGGTTGTAACAATCGGTGAAAAAGGAATTAAAGAAAAGGATATCCTTGTTCACGATATGCATCAGAAAGATCCTGGTATTCATTTGATGTTGGCGAAACTAAAGCCTCCAACATATCCGATAGCCTTGGGTGTAATTAGAGCTGCAAGCTTTCCCACATACGATGATTTGGTGGAAGAACAAATTAGTTACGCAAAAGACACTGCCCAAATTAAAAATGTCGACGATTTACTGAATTCCGGCGACACATGGGAAATATAAAAAAAGCCCTGACACAAGTCAGGGCTTTTTTTTGTCTTCGTCATTTGAGATGCTCAGTAATCGGGTCTGTTGATCTATTATAAAACAAGTCCCTTCTTCGGCCAGAAAAACTGGTTGGAATACTTGAAGAGCTTCATGTCTTAAAAATTCAACACTGGGATACCTTGTGGAATAATGTCCAATTATCAGTGCCTTGGCATTCGTGCATTTTGCAACCATAGCAGCCTGTGAGGCAGTGGCATGAAAAGTTGCTTTTGCCAAAGCTTCAGCATCAGAGGCAAATGTAGCTTCATGATACAATACATCTACTTCACCAACTCTATCATGCAAGTTTTTGATATATAGTGTGTCGGAACAGTATGTGTATGTACGAGGCTGGGGGGAATCAAAAACCAATTCTTCATTTGGAATAATGGTTCCGTCAAATAAAACAAGATCGTTTCCCTGTTTTATTTCATGGATCTCAGCAATTCCGGGCTTATACATTTCTATTGCCTCCTTTTTAATTTTAGGTGGGAATTGCTTTTCGCAAAATTTAAATCCCCAGTTTGCTTTGCTGTGTTCCAAAGGAAAGGAATAGACCATTAGGTAGCGGGTTTCCACTAAAAGCACAAAGTCCGGAGAATTCAATGGGTGAAATTTTACTTCGAAAAGAAGCGCTGTAGCTGTTAATCGCCAGATTGAATTCAGAATTTTATGAAGTTCCGGGGGAGCATACAAGTGTAGAGCTTTCTTCCTTCCAAGCATATTCATACTTGTAAGGAGTCCAAAAATACCAAAGTAGTGGTCGCCGTGAAGGTGTGAGATAAATATATGTTCGATCTGTAGAAAGCTGATACCGTATTTACGTAATTGTATTTGCGTTCCTTCTCCACAATCGACCAGCATTGGAGTATTATTGTAGCTCACAACCTGTGCCGATGGGAAACGCTTCGAGGTTGGCAAGGCACTGGAGCTTCCCAGTATTTGGATTTCGAATTTCATTGCGGGAACAATGTAAAAAAATGCCGGTATTAACCGGCATTTTTCCTATTATTCTTTCGATTTTTGCTTCTTGGCTAGTTCCTTCTTTATTTCATCAAGATCAACCATATCACCTAAGGTGTTTTTTTCAATTTTATCGGAAGCAGGTTTGGTTTTGCGTGGAGCTGTTCCCGACTCTTTTTGTTTTGCCTTACGTTCTTCCTCAGCTTTTTCACGTTTTTCGTCTTCATGAATCCTGCTATGAGAAACGAAGATCTTTTTAGCATCTTTATTGAACTCAATCACTTTAAAGTTGATTCTTTCGTCAACTTTTGCAGGGGTACCATCTTCCTTCACCAGATGTTTTGGGGTTGCAAAACCTTCAACGCCATATGGGAGTGCAATGATAGAGCCTTTGTCGTTCATTTCAACAATAGTACCTTCGTGTATTGAATCGAGTGAGAAAATTGTTTCGAAAACATCCCATGGATTTTCCTCAACCTGTTTATGCCCAAGGCTCAGGCGGCGGTTTTCCTTGTCAATTTCAAGAACAACAACTTCGAGATCAGCACCGATGCTTGTAAACTCAGCAGGATGTTTAATTTTCTTTGTCCACGACAAATCTGAAATATGAACAAGTCCATCCACACCTTCCTCGAGTTCAACAAATACGCCGAAGTTGGTAAAGTTACGAACTTTGGAAGCATGTTTCGATCCGATTGGGTATTTGGTTTCGATTTTCTCCCATGGGTCTGGGAATAGCTGTTTAATACCCAGCGACATTTTGCGTTCGTCGCGGTCGAGAGTTAGAACAACAGCTTCAACCTCATCTCCTACTTTCATAAACTCCTGTGCGCTGCGAAGGTGCTGCGACCATGACATTTCCGAAACATGAATAAGGCCTTCAACACCGGTTGATATTTCTACAAATGCACCATAATCGGCAATTACCACAACTTTACCTTTTACTTTATCACCAACTTTAATGTTCGCATCAAGAGAATCCCACGGATGCTGTGTAAGCTGTTTCAAGCCAAGTGCAATACGTTTTTTATCGTCGTCGAAGTCGAGAATTACCACGTTTATTTTCTCATCCAGGGTAACAATTTCTTCGGGATGATTAACCCTACCCCAGCTAAGATCGGTAATGTGAATGAGACCATCAACACCACCAAGATCGATAAATACACCATAGCTAGTGATATTCTTTACAGTACCTTCGAGAACCTGGCCTTTTTCGAGTTTGGAAATAATAAGCTTTTTCTGTTCTTCAAGTTCTGCTTCAATAAGAGCTTTATGTGATACAACTACGTTTTTGAATTCATTATTAATTTTCACAACTTTGAATTCCATTACTTTGTCGACATATACATCGTAGTCGCGTATTGGTTTCACGTCGATCTGAGACCCTGGCAGGAATGCTTCGATCCCAAATACATCTACTATCATACCGCCTTTTGTACGGCATTTAATGTAACCTTTAATAATTTCATCGTTATCATGAGCTTTGTTCACACGTTCCCAGGAACGGAGTGCTTTGGCTTTGTTATGTGAAAGTAACAACTGTCCGTTGCCGTCTTCCATATTTTCGACATACACTTCCACTTTATCGCCGATTTTAAGGTCGGGTGTATAGCGGAATTCATTAGCATTAATAACGCCTTCCGATTTGTAGCCGATGTTTACAACCACTTCGCGTTTATTCATTGCAACAACGGTGCCGTCGAAAACTTCGCCTTCGTGCACGGTTGATAAAGTGTGATTGTAGAGTTCTTCCAACTCACTGCGCTGTTTCAGGGTGTATGATTCATCTCTTTTACCCAGCACTTCCCAGTTGAAATCATCTAAAGGTTTAATTTCTTTTGTGTCAAAAACAAAACCTTTTGTGGATTTTTTTGTTTTTGGCATTTCGGCAACCGGTTCTAATACCTCTGCTTTAACCTCCTCTGCAACAGGGGTTTCAACATTTTCTTCTGCAGTTTGCTGACTGGTTGCTAAAGTTTCGTTTTGATTTTGATCCAAACTTTCGTCCTGAATCAGATTGTTTTCGTTTTCTGTCATAATTGTAATTAGTTCAGATTAATAAGTTAGACATTATTTATAGTTAGAATTCGAGCCGCAAAAGTAGTGTTTTTTTCTTATTTGCAAAGCAATTAGACTATTTTATTTTCAAGGGTAACCCCAATGGTGAATTGTGGATGGAGTTTCTCTCAGAGAACGTTGGATTTCAAGTTTTTCTCAATGGCTATTTACCATAACGATGCCCTTTGAGAGCAAAAAACATAATAAACGCATAGCAAGGAATAATTATTAGGTAGGCATAGTGCGTTCCTATGGGATGCAGATCACTAAGTGCACCATACAATAAAGGGATTGTTGCACCACCAACTATACCCATAATCAGGAGCGCTGAGCCTGTTTTTGTATATTTTCCCAAACCTTCGATTGAAAGAGGCCATATGGCAGGCCACATCACAGCATTGGCAAGTCCCAGTAACGCAATAAAGATAACAGAGGTTATCCCGGATGTAACCACAGCAAGCACCGTTAGCACTAAAGCAAGTGCGGTTGCATAGAAAAGAGCTTTTGATTGCGAAATAAGTCGCGGAATAGCTGCAATACCAATCAAATAGCCGGCTACCATGGCAAAAAGAGTAAAAGAAGCAAAAAAACGAGACGTTTCGAGCTTAATTCCTATTGATTTACCGTAATTAATAATAGTATCAACCGATATCACTTCGGCACCAACATAAAGGAAAATTGACAATACACCCAGCCACAAATAGGGATATTTAAATATTGATGATCGTGAAATTCCACTCTTATCAGAATCTCCGGATTTGTCAATTTCGGGCAGTTTACTTGCCTTAACCAGAAGTGCCAGAATCAGTAAAACTACTGCAATGACAATGTAAGGTACTATTACCCGCTGCGAAAGTAAATCCAATTCAGCAGTCCGCTGAGCAAGACTCATGGTTGTAATTTTATCGGTGATAGTGTCGGCATCTTTCAATACAATGGTTCCTAAAATCAGTGGACTGATAATTCCTGCAATTTTATTTGCAATGCCCATTATACTGATTCGTTTTGCAGCGCTTTCAATGGGTCCAATAATTGTGACATACGGATTTGATGCCGTCTGAAGTATTGAAAGGCCTGCTCCCTGTACAAACAATCCTGTAAGGAACAATGGATAAAATCGCATCATCGCCGCCGGAATAAAAATGATCGAGCCAATCGACATAACTATTAAACCGAGCGACATTCCATTTTTAAAACCGGTTTTACCCAGCACCCATGACGATGGCAATGCTAAAACAAAATAAGAAACATAAAAGGCAAATGCAACAAATAAAGACTCGAGGTTTGTAAGCTCACACGCTATTTTCAGATAGGGAATCAAAGTTGCATTTAACCAGGTAACAAATCCGAAAATAAAGAACAGCATCCCTATAATGCTTATTGCATAATATTTCGATACCGATGTTACATCACGAGCCATAACGAAGATTTTAATTTATTGTTACAAATTTGGAAAAGATGTTTTAGAAAACTAGGTACAACCAAAAGCTTTTACTAACAATTAAGTGCTCACATGTGATTTTTTTTCTTGAGTGGTAAAAGGTTATTTAATCAAGTTTTTTTAAGCTTCAATCATTGCAAGAAATTCATTCTCACTAATTATTGCCACACCTAGTTCTACTGCTTTTTCGAGTTTTGCAGGCCCCATATTTTCGCCTGCAAGAACAAAATCGGTTTTTGATGAAATACTACCTGTGTTTTTTCCACCATGCATTTCGATCAGTTTCTTCAGCTCTTCGCGCGAATATTTGTTAAATACCCCGGAGATTACAATGCTTTTGCCATCCAATTTATGGGTAAGTACATGTTCCCCGGCTTGTTCAAACTGCAAACCGTATGACCGAAGTCTTTCAATCAATTGCCTATGTTCTGGTTTCGAAAAGTATTCAATGACACTTTCAGCAATTTTTTCTCCTATTTCATCAACAGCCATAAGCTCTTCGGTGTTGGCACTCATTAAAGCATCGATATTACGAAAAGCTTCGGCAAGTTTTTTTGCTACAGTTTCCCCGACAAAACGAATGCTTAAACCAAAGAGCACCCTGTGAAAAGGTACTTCAAGCGATTTTGCAATACTTTCGATAATATTATCAGCCGATTTCTCGGCAAAGCGTTCAAGAGGGAGTATATCGTTGCGGCTAATTGTGTATAGATCGGCAATATCACTGATTAGTCCTTTGTTATAGAACAGTTCTACAGTTTCCTCCCCAAGCGAATCAATGTTCAATGCCTTACGACTGATAAAATGAATAATCTTTCCTTTAATCTGTGGGGGGCATTGATCATCGTTGGGACAGAAATGTTTGGCCTCACCCTCATTTCGTTGCAATAAATAACCGCACTCAGGGCAGTGCGTGATAAATTCTATAGGTAAAGCACTTTCGTTTTGCAGTGCAATACCTGTGATTTTAGGGATAATTTCCCCTCCTTTTTCCACTCTCACACGGTCGCCAATGCGTAAGCCCAAAGTAGACATCTGATCAGCATTATGCAATGTTGCACGCTTGACGATCGTACCCGCAAGAAGAATCGGTTTCAGGTTCGCCACAGGGGTAACTGCCCCAGTGCGCCCAACCTGATAATCAACACTAATGAGTTCAGTAACTGCTTCTTCTGCTTTGAATTTATAGGCAATTGCCCATCGCGGGGTCTTAGCAGTGAAGCCCAATAATTCCTGCTGTTCCAATGAATTCACCTTAATTACAATTCCATCTATATCGAAAGGCAAATTTTTCCTTTCTTGGTCCCAATAATCGATGTAATCGAAGACGTCGCCAATTCCTGAACATTTGACAATGTGTTCAGGGATACGGAATCCCCATTCACGTGCTTTTTTAAGCCTGGCGAAATGTTCATTATATGGGAGCTGATCACTTATTAAATAGTACAAGTAACAATCCAGCTTCCTTCTTGCCACTTCCGATGACTGAAGCAGTTTCACTGTGCCTGCAGCAGCATTGCGCGGATTTGCAAACAAGGCTTCACCTGATGAACTGCGCTGTTCGTTGAGTTGATTAAAAACTTTGCGGGGCATATATACCTCTCCTCTGATTTCGAAAACCTCCGGATAATCGCTGCCTATTAATGTAAGTGGAATACTTCGGATTGTACGTATGTTTTCGGTAACATCATCGCCCTGCAAACCATCGCCACGGGTAATAGCACGTTGTAAGCGGCCATTCTCATAATGCAGACTGATTGAAATACCATCATATTTGAGCTCACAAACATATTCCGGCTGCAACCCAAGAGCTTTAACCACTCTATGATGAAACGCTTCTACCTCTTCGCGGGAATAGGTGTTCCCAAGCGATAACATTGGGCTGATGTGCTTTACCGGAGTAAACCGGTTACTCAGGTCACTTCCAACCCGCTTTGCAGGGCTATTGGGGTCGTCAAATTCAGGGAAAGCCTGTTCGAGTTGAACAAGCTCTTTCATAAATACATCGAAATCGTAATCGCTTATCTGAGGCTGAGATAACACATAATACAAATAGTTATGGTGTTCTAGTTCTTTCCGCAGATAAGTAATTCTTTCAAAAGCTTTTTGTTTATCCATATCACGAAGTTATGTTTCACAAAGATTGTGAAATTTTGAATTTGAGCGTGACTTTTCGGTCAAATTCAACTTTAAAATATAAACAAAATAATGATAGGATTTTAATTATCCCCATAGTTGTTTCCGCCAAACCTGAAAGTAACGAACAAACCGTAGTTTTTCGGGAAACTGGTTAATGAATATCCATCCCAATAGGGAACATTTAATGCAAGGTCAACAAATTGATCATATTCTACGGCAATCCACCAGGGTAGTTGAAAATAGGGCTGAAACTGAACTGAAATAGCATCGCTTATTGGCAAATCAAAAATAACATAGATCTTATCTTCCACAATAACCGATTTATCAAGCCATGAGTATTTATCATCATTAATTCTGGTAAACTGCCGGTAATTATCTATGTCAACCGATAACCCCCACCAAAGAATGGGGAACTTTTTAATACGGAAATGCACACCATACGTGAGACAATTGTGCCTATACTTCACATCACGGGTTGTGTATTCATTGGTGTTCGGGTCAATACCCCCAGATGAAATCACCGCGTGATGATTGCTCCATGTAAATTCGTTACTTACGTTACTTCCCTGAAAGTGATATCCAATTCCAAACACTGCACCATGCAGTAATACCACATGATTCATCTGATTATCGAGGTATGGGCGGTTTTCGTTGTAAATATCTACAACATCGTTGAACTGAGGGGTAATGATACCTCCTGCATTATAACCAATACGCCCGTATATCTGCCCAATAGCGTTGGAAAAAATCAGAATTAACGGTAAGATTGCACACAGTTTAATATTTCTCATATGGTCGGGTTTTGGGTAAGCGACAGTAATAACCAAATATCGACATTATTCTGTTAAAGTACAATTAAACAGCTGACATTAAGATTAGCATTTTAGAAACCTGAGTAAGCAGCCACTTATAATATATTCATTTAAGGCAAAGGCATGTGTAAATTCATATATTAATTAAAGAATTTTTTAACTTCAGATTCGAATAATTTTTCGACATGTTTTCCATCGCGGGTTCTGGCAAGGCCACCCCTCGCAGTTTCTTTATAATCGCTGTTAATTCGTTCTCCCACTTCCCGCATAGTTAGTATAACCTCATCAGGAGATACATACGATTTTACACCGGAAAGAGCCATCAGTGCAGCGCTTATAGCTACTGAAGAATATATACCGTTACGTTTTACACAAGGCACTTCAACAAGTCCGGCAATAGGATCGCAAATCAATCCCAGGCTATTTTTGATAGCTAATGTAAAAGCATTTACAATTTGATATGAATTTCCGTTTTCGAGGTAACATAAAGCAGATGCAGCCATCGCTGCCGCAGCACCCACCTCTGCCTGACACCCATAATCGGCTCCGGCCGTGGTAACATCATTAAAAAGAAGCATACCCAAAAAACCGGCAACTATCAAAGAGCGAAGCATCGCATCTTCTTCAGCTTGCTTAAACTCGCAATACGATTTCAATACACCAGGCAATATTCCGCAAGATCCGGCTGTTGGACAGGCTACGATAACTCCACTTTTTGCATTCAACTCATTTACTGCGGTTGCATAAGCCACAGCTCTTCCATAAATATTGCAAAAAAGCGGGCTTTTATCAATAAGGCTATAAATCTTATAAGCATCGTCACCCGAAAGCTTCAGCATTGAAAGTTCCTTGCTTAGAACTCCATCACCGGCTGATTGTAGCATAATATTGAAGTAGTACTTCATTTGTTGAAGGATGTATTCTTCTGAGCATTGCTGTAAATTTCTTTCCACCTGAAGGGCTATTTCATCAATACTCATACTGGTTTCATCAGAATGGGTCAGCAACTCTTCAAAAGTATTAAAAGGCATAATATAATTACTCTCAGGCTGCGACTTACCGAAAATTGACTGTATCACGGGTAAAGTTCCGTTGTAATTCTGCACATCCACAATTGTATCTCCGTTAAGATAAAAATCAGTCTTACCATTAATCGGTTTTGCCAGTGGTGTGTTAAAGTAGCGTATTTCGACATTTCCTCCGCCAATTGAAAATCCTGTAATTGTATAGGGTTTTATATCAGTGTTGAAAATGATTTCAGCAATATTCATGTTATTATCTGCCTGATATTTTACTTCTTCATCAATTTCACCTTTTAAAAATCCCAAAAAGTGAAGTTTTTGTCCGGCGATTACTATTCCGTTTTCACAAAGAAATTCCGGATCTCCATGAGAAAGCATATCCGGGTGATCGGTAGCCAAACCCCAAAGCCCCCCAGCTATTGCTGCAGGAGTTCTATGTCCCACTCCCGTGTCGCGAAACGAGCCCAGAAGTTTAACCGATATGTCTTTTATGGTTTCACCCTGAGTCAGCTTTGCTGCAATAATGCTACGGGCAATCTGTCCAATGCGGTTCGCACCTGCAGTATGTGAGCTTGAAGGACCCACCATTGAAGGGCCTACCAAGTCGAAAATGCTCATCGGAACAGTATAGTGCTGAATATAACGCAGAAAATCCATGCGTACTGATTCAATTTCTTCGAGACAATAATCCGATGCAAAATGTAGTGTAATGCAATAAAATGAATTCACTTTTGCAGATACATTTTTAATTCTCCAAACCTCAGTAAAATCTACATTTATTTCATGCATTTCGATGGTTTCCCACAAATTGGAAAGCATTGTTTTATGGGCAACATTGATGCATTTGATTTCGAATATTCGATTTTGTTGCGAATAGTTACATATAATATGTGTCTTCAATCTTCCTGAATCAAAAAACAACGATTCCTCATTACTGAACACAGGCGGATTAAATTCCACCGAGCGGTCGGAAAGCATTATATCCTTATAAATACTCGTCAACATGAATCCGGTCTGTTTATTTGGGAATATTCTGTACAAAAGTTCATTTGCATGAAGCGTTTTGGTTGCTATTGCAATTTGCTCACGCAGTTTCACCGTGTTGTACTCATGGAATACAAATTCTTCGATATCGCCTTTGTAATGATACAGACATGCCTGGTTGCCTGCTTTTTCGAATTTGTTCAAAAACACCTCGTGTTGCCTGAAATCTTCAGGGTCAGTAACAGAAAAATACCTCTCTGGCATAACTTTGCGGAATTTGGCGGCATCGTTAAGTCCTAATTTTTCTTGCATACCGTTTCTTTTGTTGTTCATAAGAAATTGTCTTTAAAATTCCAATAAAGATAATCAAACAAAAAGATGTTTTTAATGACTTACGTATTTCGTAATTTCGTTAACTTTGGTTAATATTCAAAAACAAACGACATGAGTACTGATTTTTCGGAACTTAAATTCAAGTACAAAATTTGGCTTGAGACTGAAAATGGTGAAGGGGTGCTTGGTGAAGGCAAATATAGATTACTAAAAAAAATTGAAGAGACAGGTTCATTAAAGCTGGCCATTGAGCAGTTGGGGTTGTCGTATCGAAAAACATGGGACAATCTGCGTAGAATAGAAGAAATACTTGGCTTCGATTTGATTGACCGCCAAAGAGGTGGGGCTGCCGGTGGCAGTTCTGCTCTTACCCCTCAGGGAAAGCGTTTTATTGAGGTGTTCGATAAATTTCTAAAGCAGCACGATCCTGTAATACAAGGGTTTTTAAAGGACTTAAAAAATGACCTTCAAAAAACCGACTAATTACCTTTTCGTTTGGATTTTCTTCATTTATAACGGAGCGACATTTAAATCATTACCTTTGCGGCAAACTGGAGTCATGAAAAAAATTTCTTTTGTGTTGTTACTGAGTTCTTTTTGCCTTTTTGCCGCGGCTCAGGATACAATCAGGGTAATGACCTATAATTTACTATATTACAATCTGTATAATAGCTATTGTACAAATTCTAACAACAACGTTGATACCAAGGATGCCTACCTGAAAACAATAATTGCATATACCCTGCCCGATATCATTGCCTTCAACGAGGTAAAAGGAGATAATGCTACCAACTACCGGCTTAAAGGCAGTGTGTTAAACTCAGATGGAAGGAACTATTATATCAGCACGGCTTACCCTTATGGTTCGGGAAGTCTGACCAGCTTTTTATTTTTCAACAAAAACAAGTTTTACGAAGATTATGAGTTGTATAACATCAATACCGATGCAGCCCGTGATTTCAATATATATAAACTCCGAGTTAAAAACACCAACCCTGCCGTATATGTGTATGTAATACCTGCGCATCTTAAAGCCGGGTCCTACGATGATGATATTGCTGAAAGAGCCCAGATGATCGACTCGGTAATGAGTAAAATTGATGAAATGGGGGGCAATGACAACTTCATTTTTCTTGGCGATTTGAATATTTACTCGAGCACAGAAACGGGGTTTCAGAAACTTATAAACAGCAGCAATTTCGAATATCGTTTCTACGACCCAATAAACCAGTTAGGTGCATGGAACAACAATTACAGTTTCCGCAATTACCACACACAATCTACCAGCAGTCAGGGCGATGACTGCAAGGCAAGTGGCGGAATGGACGACAGGTTCGATATCATGTTGGTGGATGATGATATTATTTCCGGAGCCTCAGGAGTAAAGTATATCGAAGACTCTTATGCAACGCTTGGACAGGATGGCCTTCACTTCAATGAATCGATAAACAACGGAAACAACAACAGTGTTCCTTCGAACGTATTGAATGCATTGGTGGGTATGAGCGACCACCTGCCGGTTTACGCTGATTTCGTTGTAGGTGCTTCAAACGATATACCAATGCCTTCAGCAAATAAACCCCTTGTAACCTACAATAATCCGGTAAAGGAATTCTTATATGTTCAACTTATGGCTACTTCTGCACAACAGACATCTATCCGGATATTCGATATCACCGGGAATTTGATTTTTACTGAGCGACTGTTTTTGTGCAACTCTGCTGCAATTCAAGTCAACCTATCGGCATTCCCATCAGGGTTGTACCTGTTGCATGTCGAAAGTCCGGAGGCTGTTCAGACATTCAAAATAGTGAAACATTAATCCCTGATTTTGCATACGATGGAATTTAACATTGCTACACTTAGCAACGGTATCAGGGTAATACATTTGGTTACTAATTCGCCTGTATCTCACTGCGGTTTCATTATCAATGCAGGGACAAGGGATGAGAATAACGATGAGAGCGGAATTGCGCATCTTACCGAGCACATGCTTTTTAAAGGGACACATAAGCGAAAAGCTTTTCATATTCTAAGCCGGCTCGACGATGTGGGTGGGGAATTGGATGCCTACACAACCAAAGAAGAAACTGCACTGTATGCCAGTTTCCTTTCTGAGTATTACCCACGTGCTATCGAGTTACTGAACGACATTGTATTTAATTCAGTGTTCCCCGCAAAAGAACTGCAAAAAGAAAAGTTTGTTATCTGCGACGAAATCAACTCTTACAAAGACAACCCCTCAGAGCTTATTTTCGATGAATTCGAGTCGTTGCTTTTCGAAAATCATGAATTGGGAAAATCGATTCTGGGGACTGAAAATACAGTTAAATCGATTCAAGTCAGTCAGATAGAAAAATATATCAAAAGGTGTTTCAGCACCGATAATATTGTTTTCACCAGTGTGGGAAATATCAGCTTCAAAAAACTTCTATCTCTTTGCCAGAATACGCTTCAAACAAACACTAAAAGTACCCGAAATTCAAAAAGAGAAAAATTTATTCAGAGTAAAAGGTTTACCATAACTCATTCTTTCAACACGTATCAAGCACATTGCCTTATGGGAAATACAGCTTACTCATATTGCAATGATAAGCGCCTTGCCCTAATAGTGTTATCAAATATTTTGGCGGGCCCAGCAATGAATTCCCGGTTGAATTTATTATTACGCGAAAAACATGGCATCACCTATAATATCGAGTCAGTATATACTCCTTATACCGAAACAGGTAGCTTTATGCTGTATTATGGTACCGATGAAAAAAATATTTCGAAATGCCGGCATTTAATCGAAAAAGAAATCAGTACGCTTTGTAACAATCGGCTTGGAACATTGCAATTATCGAAAGCAAAGAAACAAATCATGGGTCAGTTGGCACTTGGATTCGAAATACACTCAAACCTAATGCTTAGCATTGGTAAAAGCTATCTTTTATTCAACGAGGTTGAGGATATTGGCGCAATGTTCTCTAAAATCGATCAGATTACCGCAAACGATTTAATGGACGCAGCCAACGAAGTGCTTTACCCCGAAAAATTATCAACCCTGATTTATAGCTAAGCCATGTCTATTTTACCTGAAGAACTTGAGAACTATCTTGAAACTTTTTGCGATGCAGAAGATCAGATCCTTTACGACTTATCGAGGGAAACACATTTAAAAACCGTGCACCCACGAATGCTTTCAGGCAATCTTCAGGGAAAATTACTGACCATGCTCTGCCAAATGATTAAGCCGGTAAATGCACTCGAAGTTGGCACCTTCACGGGCTATTCGGCTATTTGTATTGCTCGCGGATTGGAAAAAAAAGCGATGCTTCATACTATAGAGATTAATGAAGAATTAGAGCCGATATGTAAAAAATACTTTGAGCGGGCTGGTCTAAACAATAAAATAAACTTTATAGTGGGCGATGCGCTTCAGATCATTCCCCGAATGGACATGATATTCGATATAGTATACCTCGATTCCGAAAAATCAACTTACCCTGACTTGTTTGTTTTACTTAAAGATCGTATTAGTAAAGGTGGATACCTTATAACCGACAATGTACTTTGGGATGGAAAAACAGGACACGCTAATGGTGCAAGAGATAAAATGACCCAAGGAATTATTAGGTTTAATCAACTGATAAGAGAAGATAAAAGTTTTGAAAAAATAGTAATTCCGATTCGTGATGGAATTATGCTGGCGCGGAAAAATTAGAACTCGCTACTGCAACTTTTGTATTATTTTCGATGCTTCGTTCACCTTTTTCTGGGCGGCTTTAATACGTTGCTGATAAGTGTCGCCGCAGGATGTTAGTGATGAAATCCTCGTGCCCCACGTAGCAGCCTGTGAAGTTAACTTTGCCGCAGAATTAATCAAAGCTTTATTTTTCGGGTTAAGTTCGAATGTACGGGCAATTTTCAAATACCGTGTAGCAAATTTTTCATATTTGACAACTGTCTTTTCGCAGTTGGTGTTCTTAACTACTGTCTGCTCCTGTTCCTTCGGAGGATTATTCTGGTCGGAGCTCCCACCCTGAAGTGTTTTACTTTGAGCCATTACCGATATACTGCCAAATAAAATAGCAACTGTAACTAAAACCGCAAAAATGTTCTTCATAATATGTCTGTTTAAAGTTTAATCAAAGTATTTCCAGTCTTTTCAATGAAAAATGCGAATAGCCAATTACAATATTTATTCACGATTTAACTGAACTTATAATGTTGCAAGATAATAAAATTTTCAACGTAAAAGCGAACTAAAACATGTTTTACAGTTTCAAATGACAGCCCCAATTAACCTTCGGGCAGCACTTGATTTTTTCGTGGTGCAATTATTAAATAAATAGCTGATAGTGTATTTTGAATTTCTGATAATTGATTATTTTTACCGAGTTGTTTTTGGTCTATGAGTAAATTATTAAGTCTGTTAAAAAGCAAACTGCTTTGGATTAACGTTGGATTGGCGGTTGCCATTACTATTGTTTTGGCTTGGATAGTTTTGTTTTTTCTTCGAATATATACCGATCACGGAGAGTCGGTTACCGTACCAGATTTGGTTGGGTTGAGTATGAAGGAAGCGGAGGAATTGTGCGATGATAATAATTTTCAGTTTGTAATTACCGATTCAGTTTTTTCTGACGAAGTGGATAAGGGTGCTGTTGCTGAACAAAACCCTGTGGCCGGGTTTAAAGTAAAAGAAGGCAGAACTATTTATCTGATTGTCAACTCTACATCCGACGAAACCGTTCAAATGCCAACTCTGGAGGGTGTTTCCCTTCGACAGGCTCATGCCTTGCTCGAAACTTACGGACTGGTTGCCGGAAATCTGAAATATGTTCCTGATATCGCCGAAAACGTGGTGATAAGGCAATTATACAAAGGTCGTGAAATTGAACCAGGAACAAAAATTAAAAAAGGATCGCGTATCGACCTTGTGCTTGGCATTGGCTTAAGCGATGAAAGAGCGACAGTACCCAATTTAATTAACATGTCATATAATCAAGCTTACAATAAGCTTCTTGATGAATTCCTCAATGTTGGGGCTGTGGTTTACGATAAAAGTATCAGAACAAAAAGAGACTCAGCAGAAGCACGAGTATATCGCCAATCTCCTATGCCTGATACAATAAATACTATAAATTTGGGTTCTAATGTTGATATCTGGTTGTCGCGCGACACGGCTGCCTTTTAGAGTGATGCCTATAATTTTTTGACCTATGAAGAAATGCTTTCTAATACTGACAAGTTTTGCCTTTTCGTTGATTGCGTTCACACAGGAAGTTCTTATCGACGTAGTTCCTTCATCGCTGGTAACCTATAGCAGGACATACTTTTCGGGAATGAACACTAAAGAAACGATGGACTCTGACACATTGGAACTGCCTTTTTACGATGATTTTGCAAACTCTGTTGTTTTTCCCAGTTCTGATTTATGGATCGATAAAAATGCATTTATTAACGACGGTTATGCAAAAGACCCCATTTCCATTGGAGTAGCTACACTCGATGTTCTCGATTCAGTAGGGGCTGTTTATTCCTTTTTGTCTTCAACGGTAAGTTCGGCTGCAGAATGTTTAACATCCCGGCCAATTAACCTCAACTACACTGCTGCCGATTCGGTATATCTAAGTTTTTACTATCAGTGCGGAGGCTATGGGAATAAACCTGATGTTGGCGATTCGCTTGTTCTGGAATTTACTACCCCCGATACTACCTGGACAAGTGTTTGGCAGGCCGACGGAGGTGTTGCTATGGATTCGTTTCGTTTGGTACTCATTCCAATAACGCAGGAGTGGCTTCTAAAAAAAGGATTCCAGTTCAGGTTTAAAAACCATGCAAGCATCAGCAGTAACTACGAACCGTCCTGGATTTCGAACGCCGACTGCTGGAACATCGATTATATCAGGCTCGACACAGCACGTAATCAAAACGACACGATAACTCAGGATGTTGCGTTTATAAGTTATTTCTCGAGCATGATAAAAGATTTCGAAAGTGCGCCATGGAATCACTTTGAACCAATTGCTTCATTAAATACCATTGATTCACTGGTTTATGTTTACAAAAACAATGGTCCTACTACGCAAAACATTAATCGCCAACTGCTAATAAAAGATGTTTGGGGAAATGGGACTGGGTTTTCTAATCTCGACGACAGTGAAAATATTTTACCTTTTAGCACGCTATCATATGCTAAGAATGTAAATTACACGTTCAACTCGGGAACAGTCGATTCAGCGAGGTTCGAGCTTAAAGGTTTCATTAAAACTGATACCACACTGGCACGTAGGCCATTCCGGTGGAACGACACCATTTGTTACTACCAGACGTTTTACAACTACTATTCCTACGACGATGGTTCCGCTGAAAAAGGATACGGGATTACCGGACAGGGAACTACCGGCTCTGCAGTAGCATTGCAGTTTACTCCCCTGCAAAACGACACACTCCGCGGTGCGTATATCTTTTTCAATCAGGTGCTCGATGAGGGAAATATCCATTACTTTTTCTTTACGGTATGGGATGACGAAGAAGGCGTTCCGGGCGACACGCTCGCTAAACAGCTGGGAGTACGACCTGTGTATTCCGACAGTATTAACGAATTTGTGTATTATGCTCTTGATACCCCATTGCTGATCACGGGAACATTCTACATAGGATGGATTAAAACTACCGACGACATGCTTAATGTTGGCTTTGATGTTAACCGGGATGCATCGCAACACTTGTTTTACAATACACAAGGAGATTGGATATCATCTTCTTTACCGGGAGCCATTATGGTGCGACCAGTTTTTGGAGTGAACCCAGATCCTTCATGGGTAAAACCTCAGAATACCGATAATTATACATTGTTTCCGAATCCGGCAACCAATGCTATTTCAATTCGAAATACCAATGGTCAATCTCCTGACAAATGCGCCATTTATGATATTTCAGGAAGGCTTTGCCTGGAATCGTATAATACAGAGTTTGTAAACATCCATTCCTTACCCGAAGGATTATATTTTATTCGTTTTGCTGATCGTGGAAATATCCGCACATTAAAATTTGTAGTTTCACGCTGAAATGAGTGAAGATTCAACATCCCTCAGCAATCAGGAAGACTATAAAAATCAGGAAGAACTTTTTGAGCATTACCGTTTTATTGTTGACAACGGTCAATCCCCGGTTCGCATCGACAAATATCTGGCTTCGAAAATTGCCAACGTTTCGAGGAACAAAATTCAGGCTGCCAGCGATGCAGGGAATATAAGGGTAAACGATACGCCCATAAAATCGAATTATAAGGTTAAACCAGCGGATGTAATTACCATTCTGTTAAGTTTTCCGAAAATCGAATTCGAGTTAATAGCGGAAGATATTCCAATTGAAGTGGTTTATGAAGATAACGATGTTCTGGTTGTAAACAAACGAGCAGGCATGGTTGTACACCCCAGTCTTGGGCATTATCAGGGAACCCTGGTCAATGCTTTGGCATTTCACCTTCAGGGCAATGAGTTATTTTCGGAAAACAACATGCGTTCCGGGCTGGTTCATCGAATCGACAAAGACACCTCAGGGTTATTAGTTATAGGTAAAAACGAAAGAGCACTAAATCACCTGGGCAAACAATTCTTTGAACATACCGCACGCCGCACCTATCACGCTTTGGTATGGGGTAATACTGCTGAGGAAAAAGGAACGATTACCGGCCATATCGGCCGTCATCTGAAAGACCGGAAGATAATGGATGTATTCGAAGATGGTAGCTATGGCAAACATGCGGTAACACATTATCAGGTATTGGATCGATTTGGGTATGTTACCTACATTGAATGTAAACTCGAAACAGGCAGAACACATCAGATCAGGGCACATTTCAGCCATATTGGGCACCCTCTTTTCAACGATTCCGACTATGGGGGGAATCAAATCCTTAAAGGCCCAATATTCAATAAATACAAACAATTTGTTTCCAATTGCTTTGAAATCTGTCCGCGCCAGGCCTTACATGCAAAAACTCTGGGATTTATTCATCCCGTCACTAAAAAAGAAATGATGTTTGATTCGTTGATTCCAAAAGATATGCAAGCATGCATTGACAAGTGGAGATCTTACAGCGGTAGTTTTTCGGTTTAATGAGGCCCTCCGGGCTCAGTTCCTCCCTGCCCATAACATTTACCGTATTCGTGAAGAAGTTGTTTACGAAACTCCCTTTCAGCCTGATAGAATTTTGCAACTTTTTTTATTGGAATTACTGATTTAAACTTCGCATAATACTCAACTGACAAATCTGACTTCGATTTTTGAAGTTGCATCATTTTATCGAGCTTTTGCTCTAATTCGGCTTCGGTCATTGAGGCAGACTTTTCTTTAATATCGCGGTTTAATTCCCGTTCTGATTTAAAAATTTCGTCATTCTTCTTTTCGTACTCATTATACAATGGCCAAAACTTCTGTGCCTCAGCTACAGTAAGGTCAAGTTGTGTTGTAAGAAAAGCAACCTTTTCTGCCTTAATCTTCTCCTCGTCTTTAACTTTGTTTGTGTGTTGCGAAAATACATCTACCGAAATAAATAGCATTGCGACACAAATAAAAAGTGTTTTTTTTGTTTCCATATTTCTATTCCTCTAATTCAGCAGTTAAATCATAATTCAACAGATACTCCTCAATTGCTTCAGAGCTTACTTCAGAAATCCCTGCCTCCTGAGGAGTTTCAGTAATTGCTTCCATAAAAACCAATTCATCGCTTAAAAGGCTTTCTTCAAAGTCGTTATATGCTGTGAAATTTTCTGTCTTTGAAGTATCTGGATTCACAGATTTCTTGTCAACAACAAGGTTCAACCCAATTTTAATAAATATAGCCAGTACAATAAAGGATGCGGCCATATACAACCAGGGTTTTATTATATCGATGGTTCTTACACGTGGCTTATGATCCCTTTTAACTTTCGACATAATGTTATCGGGTAAATCATCGAAATACCCCTCAGGCACTTTGAAAGCAGTTTTATTTATGTAGTTACCGTTAATTCCCATTTTGTATGATAATACTTTTTTTAGACAATTGTTTTCATGTTAGGTTTAAGGTTTTTTCAAGTTTTTTTACAGCATGATGATAAGATGCTTTTAACGCACCTTCGGATGTACCCAAAATTTCGGAAATCTTATGATACGGCAAATCGTCGTAATACCTCATATTAAAAACCAATCGCTGTTTTTCGGGGAGACTCATAATTGCTTTCTGAATGTTAATCTGCAATTCATCACCATCGAAATATGGGTCTTCCTTTAAAGAATTAATCATATAGTTTTCATAGTCGAAATCAGAAAAAACATGCTGTCGTTTCTTTTTTTTCAGAAAATTCAGGGTCTCATTGGTAGCAATTCTATAAAGCCACGTGAATATTTTTGAGTCGTGCCGGAAATTTGAGAGGTTGTGGTATGCTTTTATAAATGTTTCCTGTAACACATCGTCAGTATCGTGATGCAGGAGAAGCATTTTTCGAATATGACTGTACAAACGCGGACCATATTCCACAACAATTGTTCTGAAAGCAGATTCCACATCCTTGTTTTCAACAAAACAACGTATTATTTCTTGCTCTTTCTCGGGACTCATTTATGTAAAAATATTCTCCCCATTGCAATGTAAAATTAAAAAACAAATTGTTCTGAGTTTTATTGCTGATTTTTCTTAAAAATATGTTATATGTTACATTTCTTATTATTGGGAGGCTTAGGTAAAATTTTAATTTTGTAAAAAAAATGTAATATGGATGCAAAATTTGTAAAACAAGCCATGGAGCTTTGGCCTGAATTAGAATGGATTAGTGACCCAAAACTTCGTGAACAGGTTACTAATACATGGGCACTTGCCTTATCGAAATCGGTTCTTTCTCCCGATGATTTGCGCAAGATACCTTTTACCCTGCTTGCAGGTCC
>ENA-UOWO01001484-UOWO01001484.1-activated-sludge-metagenome-genome-assembly--contig:-NODE-1484-length-31056-cov-21.066191_pt1 | contig 31056 bp, 21 predicted proteins | sample MGYA00238148_ERZ761564 | MGnify/ENA primary metagenome ERZ761564 (study PRJEB28885, sample SAMN05720194) | activated sludge metagenome | isolation source: Anaerobic digester | place: USA...
GTTTATATGTTCTCCTTTGCGGAGTTCCATAACCTGCTGAAGATACCCGTCCTGATTGAACATTTCCACGAACATCACCAGCAAAACAGTAATACCAGTTTCTGGTCCTTTATTAAACTGCATTACTTCGATGCATACGTCATTGACAGTGATTACCAGGAAGACCGTCAATTGCCTTTCCGTGATACAGATTGTGGGTTGGTGGTAAGTACGTCCATATGCGAATACGCACCGGTGGTCATGGATATCCAGCCACCCGCAGAACCCGTCCGTGAGTTTCATCATTTTAATGACGGTCATGCCCCCCAATTCACTTCCTTCGATATTTTCCAACCTCCCCGTGTCCTGGCATAATTTCACTTTTTTGTATTTCATTTTTTTACACTGATTTTCAGTTCAAGTAATTATTTATGCTGAATCATATTATCCGCTTTTCCATCCGGAATAAGCTGATCATTGGGTTATTAATGCTGGGATTAATTGGCTGGGGAGCCATATCCTTTTCAAAGTTGCCTATTGATGCTGTTCCGGATATAACCAATAATCAGGTCCAGGTAATCACCGTATCTCCCTCCCTGGCCGCTCCTGAAGTAGAGCGACTGATTACTTTTCCTATCGAACAGGCCATGGCCAGTGTGCCGGGTATTGAAGAGATCCGCTCTTTTTCCCGTTTTGGTCTGTCCCTGGTGACCATTGTATTTGATGATAACACCAATGTATACTGGGCCCGACAGCAGATTTCCGAACGACTGCAACAGGTACGGGCAGAAATTCCGGCCGATGCCGGCAATCCATTTATGGGACCCGTTACCACTGGTCTTGGGGAAATTTTCCAATATGCGGTAAAACCCAAAAAAGGATTTGAATCAAGATTTACCCCTGCAGAACTCCGTACGATCCAGGACTGGATAGTACGAAGACAATTATTAGGTACACCCGGCGTGGCCGATGTAAGCAGTTTTGGGGGTAATCTCAAACAATATGAAGTGTCAATCAACACTGACCGGCTGAAGAGTATGAATGTAACGGTGGATGATGTTTTCAATGCGCTCCAGCTGAATAACCAGAATACCGGCGGGGCCTATATAGAAAAAGGCCCGACCGTTCTTTATATCCGAAGTGAAGGGCTGGCAAAAACTATTGAAGATATCGGGAAAATTTTTGTCCGGCATACCAGTTCAGGTATCCCTGTTTATATCAAGGATGTGGCCGATGTTAAAACCGGTTCGGCCGTCCGTTACGGTGCCATGTGTTATAATGATGAAGGAGAAGTGGCCGGAGCTGTGGTCATGATGCTCAAAGGCAGTAATTCCTCCGTGGTGATCAAAGATGTAAAGGAAAAAATCACGCAGATCGAAAAAACGCTTCCGGAAGGTGTGGAGATCGTTCCTTTCCTGGACCGTACAAAAATGGTGAATAATGCCATTGGTACCGTAGAGAAAAACCTGATCGAAGGGGCATTGATAGTGATCTTTATCCTCGTACTCTTCCTGGGCAATCTGCGGGCAGGACTGATCGTGGCCTCTGTTATTCCCTTATCTATGATGTTTGCGGTGATCATGATGAATGCTTTCGGTGTATCCGGCAACCTGATGAGTCTGGGTGCCCTGGACTTCGGTTTGATTGTAGACGGGGCCGTGATCATTGTGGAAGCAGTAATGCACCGGCTATATCATAGCCGGCATTTTGAAACGAGCAACAGTATCACTCAGCAAACCATGAATGATGAAGTGGAAAGCTCGGCGGGTAAAATGATGAACTCCGCCGTATTCGGACAAATTATCATCCTGATCGTTTATCTGCCGATCCTGGCCCTTGTAGGTATTGAAGGAAAGATGTTTAAACCAATGGCCCAGACGGTTTCCTTTGCCCTGATCGGTGCTTTTATTCTTTCCCTGACCTATGTGCCGATGATCACTTCTCTTTTTCTCAGTAAGAAAATGCATCACCGGGAGAATTTTTCGGATAAGATGATGAAATGGATACAACGAATGTATGAACCGGCATTACACAAAGCCCTGGCATTTCCAAAGCTGATCACGATTTCTGTTTTCCTGTTTTTTGTATTTGCCGTTTTCATCCTGGCTCGGATGGGAGGGGAGTTTATCCCTAAACTGGAAGAGGGTGACTTTGCGGTTGATACGCGGTTATTGACCGGCAGTTCGCTGTCACAAACCATTGAATCGACTCAGCAGTCGGCCGGAATTTTACTGAAACGATTTCCTGAAGTAGAGAAAGTCGTCACCAAGATCGGTTCCGGTGAAATACCCACTGACCCGATGCCCATCGAAGCGTCGGATATGATGGTGATCCTGAAAGATAAAAATGAATGGACGTCGGCTAAAACCTTTGATGAACTGGCCGATAAAATGAGCAAGGCGCTGGAAGATGTCCCCGGCATTACCGCCGGATTCCAATACCCGGTACAAATGCGGTTTAATGAACTGATGACTGGTGCCCGGCAGGATGTGGTCTGTAAGATTTTCGGGGAAGACCTCGATACACTGGCCGCATACTCAAAAAAACTCGGGGATGTGGTGAGTACAGTGGATGGGGCTGCAGACCTCTATGTGGAGACCGTAACTGGATTGCCGCAGATTGTAATCAGTTTTAACCGGGATCAGATGTCGCATTACCAGCTGAATGTAGCCGATGTAAACCGGGTGATCCGTACCGCTTTTGCCGGAGAAAGCGCTGGCACAATCTATGAGAATGAACGACGGTTTGACCTGGTTGTACGGCTCAATCAGCAATCCCGCCAGGATCTGACGGATGTACAGAATCTGCTTATTGCCACTCCAATCGGTACACAGATTCCTTTGTACCAGGTGGCCAACGTTGAAATAAAAGAAGGCCCCAACCAGATTCAGCGGGAAGATGCTAAGCGAAGGATTGTGGTTGGATTTAATGTAAGAGGACGGGATGTACAGAGTGTGGTGGATGAACTCAGCAAGAAAGTAAATGAGCAGGTGAAACTGCCTTCCGGTTATTATGTGACTTATGGCGGCCAGTTTGAAAACCTGGTGGAAGCGAAAAAAAGATTGAGTATCGCTTTACCCATTGCGCTTTTACTCATATTTATCATGCTCTATTTTGCTTTTGGTAAACTCAAATACGGGCTGCTTATTTTCTCCGCGATTCCTTTGTCTGCCATCGGTGGTATCCTGGCCTTATGGCTCCGTGGGATGCCGTTCAGTATTTCTGCGGGTGTTGGATTTATCGCGTTGTTCGGGGTGGCCGTGTTAAATGGAATCGTATTGATCACTGAGTTTAACCGGTTGAAAGAACAAGGCATGCATGACCTTAAATTTATTATTATGGAAGGAACTAAAGTCCGGTTACGTCCGGTATTGATGACCGCCTCGGTGGCTTCACTTGGTTTTTTACCAATGGCGTTAAGTGCCGGAGCGGGTGCTGAAGTACAGCGGCCCTTAGCTACCGTGGTTATCGGAGGCCTGGTTACTGCAACTTTCCTGACCCTGGTTTTATTACCCATCCTGTACATGTGGCTCGAAAGAGAGAAGCCCAGAAAAAGAAAAGCGCGGCCAGTAGCTGTGCTCTTCTTGCTGTTGTCATTGGGTACCGTAGCACAGGCGCAGCAACCTGAAAGTAAACGGATAATGCTGGACGAGTTGCTGAAACTGGCAGACAAACAGAATATTACGGTACAGGCCCTTCAAAAGGAATCGGCTTACTGGAAGCAACTTCAATCAGCTGTGGCCGACCAGGGAAGAACCCTGCTGAGTGCCGAATACGGGAAGATCAATAGTATTAATAATGACACCCGGTTCACCCTGAGTCAGTCATTTACACTTCCAGTGGTATACAAACGGCAACGGGCCTTTTACAGTGCGGGTGAACAATCCCAGCAGGCCATGGTACAATGGAAAGAACAGGAACTGCACCGGGAAATTAAATTGCTGTACTGGTCAATGACGGATCTGTTAGGCCGTCAGCAATTGCTGCTACAACTGGATTCTGTTTACAGCCGGGTACTGCAGGCGGCAACGCTTCGGTTAAAAGCCGGGGAAACCAACCAGCTTGAAAAAACCAGTACTGAGGCCCAGGTGGCCCAGTTGAAAATGCAGCTGGCACAGATACAATCCGGCTTACTGACTGATCAGCAGCAACTGCAATGGCTACTGAACAGTAACGAGTTCTACCTGCCGGATCCGGTTAGTGTCAACAATAAGGAAATGGAATGGACGGACACCAGCAGTATATCTACCCATCCCTTGGTAAAATACCGGGAGGGCCAGGTGAAAATGGCTACGGCACAGACCGATATGGAAAAGAACAAACTGGTGCCAGATCTGTCTGCAGGATATAACAATATGTCCATTGTCGGATATCAGTCCCCTGATGGGGTTACCCAAAAATACTATGGCCCGGGTCAGCGTTTTGGTACGGTGAATATAACCATGGGCGTACCGCTGTTTACCAAAGCAGCCCGCAATAAAGTAAAAGCGGCTAAACTGAGTGAAGAAGCCGCACAACTGAATGTGAAAGCCGCGGATCAGCAATTAAAGATGCAGTTACTGCAATACCAGGAAGCGTTTAAAAAGCAACAGCAACTGGTACAATACTACAATAATGAAGGACTGGCACAGTCAGCACTGATCATTCGTCATGCCGGATTGAACTTTGAGAAAGGGCAGATCAGCTATCTCGAATGGACAATGCTGATGAATAACGCAACGGGTATCCAACTGGCCAGGCTGGATGCACTGGCTCAATTAAACAGGATCCGTACAGAAATTGAATACTTAACCGGTAAATAAAATTAAAATGAACCGAATTAACATTTATATATTGGCCATGCTGTTTACAGCAGCCTGTTCCTCCAAGAAACAGGCGGCCACGGAAGATAAAGAAGCGGTATTGGCTGACCAGGTACAATTGACCGATGTACAACTTAAAAATGCGGGTATCGAAACCGGCAAAGCGATCCGCCAGCCGTTGAATACAGTACTCAAAGTAAATGGACATGTGGATGTTCCGCCGCAGAATATTGTTTCCATCAGCTTTCCCATGGGAGGTTATCTGCGCTCCACTAAATTGTTGCCGGGTATGCATATCAGCCGGGGTGAAGTGATTGCGGTTATTGAAGATCAGTCCCTGGTACAATTGCAGCAGGATTACCTGGTGACCAAAGCGCGATTGCAGTTTCTGCAGCAGGAATATGAACGGCAGAAGATGCTGAATGAAAACAATGTGAATGCTGCGAAAACATTCCAGCAGGCTGAATCGGAATATCTCTCCCAGAAAGTTTTGCTTAAAGGGTACAGTGAAAAGCTGTTCCTGATCGGTATCAACCCGGCCGGGCTTTCTGAAAACAGCATTTCCAGGAGTGTTTCGGTGCATTCCCCGATCAATGGGTTTGTGTCAAAAGTGAATGTGAATATTGGAAAATATGTTACGGCCACGGATGTATTATTTGAACTGATCAATCCGGATGACATGCATGCTGCACTAACCGTATTTGAAAAAGACCTGAATAAAGTGAGTCCCGGGCAAAAAGTAAAAGTCTCTTTCGTGGATGATCCCGCTACCACCTACGATTGTGAAGTGATCCTGGTAACCCGGAATGTGGATGAGAACCGGGGTGCCCTGGTGCATTGTCATTTTGAAACCCAACCGAAGAACCTGCTGCCGGGGATGTTTTTGAATGCTACCATTAATATCAACAATGCAGATGTATTGACCGTGCCGGAAGAAGCGGTGGTGCGGTTTGATAATAAGCAATATGTTTTTGTACAATCCGGAAAAAACGAATTCAGCATGGTGGAAGTAGAGCCCGGTGTAAAAGAAAACGGACGGTTGGAAATCAAGTCAAAAATGGAAGGATTTGAACAACAGCTATTGGTGACCCGGAACGCTTATGCGGTTTTATCAAAAATGAAAAACACGGCAGAAGAATAATTTTTTGCCTGTTTATGATAGCCGGGATGACTCGCGGAGTGGAGAAAGTTGATATTCATTTACTTCCTTCCTTCCCGTCTTCCCGGCTATTTTTTTTGAGAAATGTGGATAAAAAACAAATTTTTTTTTGCTCGGTAGTCCGTTAGATTTGCTCCCCCAACATGATAACCTATGGAGCTGAAATACAGTCAACAGATCGCCGGTACCCTGAGCCTCACCCTGAAGCAGGTCAGCAGTATTTATGACCTGCATACCGAAGGATCCACGATCCCTTTTATAGCCCGTTACCGGAAAGAAGCCACCGGTAATCTCGATGAAGTGGTGATTGCTAATGTGATCGACCAGATAAAGTATTTCAATGAATTGGAGAAACGGAAAGAGACGGTGTTGAAAACAATCGAAGAAGCGGGCAAACTGACCCCCGAGTTGAAGCGGCGGATCGAAGATTGTATCAATGCCACTGAACTGGAAGATATTTACCTGCCTTATAAACCCAAACGGAAAACCAAGGCCTCGGTGGCCATTGAAAAGGGACTGGAACCGTTGGCCACGCTATTGTTTCAGCAGGGGCCGCATAATCCCGAGGAAGAAGCCGCGAAGTATATCAACGAACAGGTAAAAGATACTACAGAAGCCCTCCAGGGTGCCCGGGATATCATGGCTGAATGGATTGCAGAGAATGAACAGGCCCGTAACCTGGTGCGTAAACTCTTTACGGAAGAAGCTACTGTTTCGTCTCGCGTGCTGACTACAAAAAAGGAAGAGGCTGATGCCCAGAAATACCGGGATTATTTTGAATTTAAAGAACCGTTGGCACAAAGTCCATCGCACCGTATACTGGCAATCCGCCGGGGAGAGAAAGAAGGATTTCTGATCATGACGATTAATATTGAAAAGGAAAATGCCCACGCGGAATTGAAAAGGGTTTTCCTGAAAGCCTCCGGTGCGGCCGCCAAACAGGTGGAACTCGCTATTGAGGATTCTTATAACCGGTTGTTGCAATCCTCCATTGAAACTGAATTCCGCATGGCCAGCAAAACCAGGGCCGATGAAGAAGCCATCCGCGTATTTGCGGAGAATCTGCGGCAGTTATTACTGGCGTCACCGCTGGGACAAAAACGCATCATGGCCATTGACCCCGGCTTCCGTACGGGGTGTAAAGTTGTTTGCCTGGATGAGCATGGTACTTTCCTGAAATATATCACCATCTTCCCGCATGCGCCGCAGAATGACTGGAATGGGGCAGTACAGACGATAAAAGAACTGGTGGCCCGTTATGATATCGAAGCCATCGGGTATGGTAACGGTACGGCCAGTAAAGAAACAGAACAGCTGGCGCGAGGCATTGATTTTGGTAAACCGGTTTCCGTCTTCATGGTGAACGAAAGCGGGGCTTCCATTTATTCAGCGAGTGAAGTGGCCCGTGAAGAATTTCCGGATGAGGATGTGACTGTTCGCGGGGCCATCAGTATTGGCCGACGTTTACTGGATCCGCTCAGTGAGCTGGTAAAAATTGATGCCAAGAGTATCGGGGTAGGACAGTATCAGCATGACGTAAACCAGAACCGCTTAAAAGAGGCACTGGACCAGGTAGTGGAGAGTTGTGTAAACTTTGTGGGAGTGGATGTGAATACCGCCAGTAAGCACCTGTTGACCTATGTATCGGGACTCAGTGCCACCGTGGCGAAGAATGTGGTGGAATACCGTACCAAGAACGGCGGTTTTAAGAGCAGGGAGGAACTGAAAAAAGTTTCGATGTTAGGCCCCAAGGCTTTTGAGCAATGTGCGGGCTTCTTGCGCATTCCCAATGGGGCTAACCCGCTTGATAATTCCGCCGTACACCCGGAGAGTTATCATGTAGTAGAAGCTATGGCGGCAAAAGCCAGCAGCTCCGTACCTGAACTGATTACCAATCCGGAAGTGCGCAAGCAGATCAAAGCCCGTGAATTTGTATCAGAGAAAATCGGCCAGTTTACTATTGAAGATATTCTCAAGGAACTGGAAAAGCCAGGCCGTGATCCGCGCTCGCCCATTGAAGAGTTTCGTTTTGCTGAAGGCGTAAGTACCATGGAAGACCTGAAACCGGGCATGAAAGTACCAGGTATCGTTACCAATATCACCAATTTCGGGGCCTTTGTGGATGTGGGGGTAAAACAGGATGGTCTGGTGCATATCTCTCATTTATCTAATCGTTATATCAGCGATCCCAATGAAGCGGTGAAGTTGGGACAAAAGGTAATGGCGACTGTGCTGGAAGTGGATACCGCGAGGAAGCGGATTGCTTTGTCATTGAAGGATGGACAGGGAAGTCAGGAAGTCCGCAAATCGGAAAGACCAGGAGACAGAAGGACCGGAAGTCCGAAAGATGGAAAGTCCGGAGGAGCAAAGCCGCAACCGCTGAATCCTTTTCAGGCTAAGTTGATGGAATTGAAGAAAAACTTCAAAGATTAGTCGGCAGTCGGCAGTCGGGAGTCGGCAGTCCGTTCTTAGAACTATTACTTCAAGGCACGTCAGTCGTACTTCGTATTTCGTACCTCATACTTTATTCTTCTTTAAAGTTTTTTCAATATAGAAACCCCTTCTTCCCATGGGCCGAATCCGGCATCAGCATTGATATGCCCGGCATCACCGATGTTAATGTATTCACTGCCCCAGCAATCGGCAAAATAACGGGCTCTTTCGGCGGATACCCACACATCATTATTGCTGGCCACTACAATTGTTTTGAAGGGGATCTTTTCCAGCGGAATCGGCGTGAAGCCTGTGGCAGGAAACGTATAGACCGGTGCTTCAATATCACTGGGGGCAACCAGCATCGCTCCTTTAATAATTTTGCCGGAATGCTTTGCCCAATGGGCTATCGTTGAACAGCCCAGGCTATGACCAATAAGAACAACTGTAGAAGGATCAAGTGCAGCTACCGCATGGTCGATTGCTGTCAGCCAATCGGATAAAGCGGGTGCATCCCATTCCTTTTGTTCAATTCTTTTGCAATCCGGAACATTTTTTTCAAACCAGGTTTGCCAGTGGGCCGGACCTGAATTCCCGAGTCCCGGTATGATCAGGTAGTGGGTCATCGGTAATCTTCTCTTACCGGGTTGAATACATCGATCACTTTACAATCAGTTACAGCCACTGCTCCATGCCATACGTTGGAAGGGATTACATAGTACATGCCGGCGGTGAGTGGACAAAGCTTTCCATCAATGGTCATGTCCAGTTGTCCTTCGAGAATATAAGTGATCTGTTCATGCGGATGCTGGTGCTGAGGGAGATCACTTCCTTTTTTTATTTCCACTAATCCAAGTGTCATATTGGTGCCATGCGCATAATAGCCGGTTAGTCCGGGCGCAAGGTTTTTCGGAGTATTGTTTTTTAGTTGTTTCATCAAGTAATCATTTTACAAATTCAGGACTGTTAGGTCCCCCTTCAGGGGGATTTAAGGGGCAAACAGGCAGAAAGACCCTCCCACCCATTCTTTGTCTTTGTTATACCGTACACCGACCATTTTCCCTTTGCTCAGTCTCGCCAGGTTATTGGTGGGCATAGGTCTTGTACTGCCGTCTTTCCAGAAATAGAAGATCCGGATCTCTGCTTTGGCAGGGATATCGGGGGTGACAATCACATCCGCGTATTTTACTTTTTTCTGGAGGATCCAGTTCTCCGGATCCTTGACGGCTTCAATATCGGCAGCGGTTACATCAATGATCACGCCCTGACCGGCGAAGGAGAATAACGGTTTCAGTACATAGTTCTCCAGGTCGGCCGGTAATTGTTTGATCTCATTGAGGAAGAAAGTGGGCGGCACATACGGATGACGGATCAGGGGTAAAGTATACTTGCTGATCCGGTAAAACCAGTTGGGATGCGGACACCATTCCACATCCAGCTCTTCAAGCAGGAGCTTTCCTTTTTCCTGTACTTCCGGACTTTGTTGTTGCAGGTCGTCAAAAATGATGCGGTTATAAATTCGTTTAATTTCCGTTTTCTTCCCATTATTGAAGTAGTATAGTTTCTTCCCTTCTTTAATCAGTTCGGTCAGACAGACCATTTTGATGCCGGTATATTCTTCGGTACAGTAGAAATCGATCCTTGTTTTTTGTTTGCGGGGAAAGATCTCCAGCAGGATCACATTTTCCGGGTTATGATTACCCACGATGATCTCTTTCAGTAATTGCAGATAGGTTTCGCGGGTATGTCCGCCCAGGTAACTACTGTATCCTTCCGGTATCGGGAAATGACGACTGTATACATCATCCAGTAATACTTCATATCCAAACAGGGTGGGGAAGCCCTGCATCTCGATTAGTTGCGGTTCGTATTCACCTTGTTCATTGACACAAATGCCAAAATCAAAAGCGATAAAATGAGAATGATCATTTTCTCCCGGCACTTTTACTTTTTCCGGAATGGCATTACGGGTCAGCTCATTAAATTTCGGATCGGAGATGATGTCAACGATATTCTCACAGGCATCCAGCACTTTGCGGGTGAAGTCAGCCGGAATGAAGACCGGTGTTTCAGCAACTCGGAAATCGATCTGTCCCGGCCATGCACTATGCAGATCTTCGAGGAAGGCCTGGTATTTTTCTTGCGTAAAAGCTTTGTTATATGCTTCCCGGATGGATGGCACCATAGTCGTTTATTTACATATGGAAGTTAATGATTGCGGACGGGGCAGCAAAATTAAACAGGGGCTTTCTATGCAGGTACTTCCAGCAATTGACCCACTGCGTGATTCAGGAAATTGGGCAGTATGTGGGAGTATGTCCACACGATTTTATCCGGATCGTCCAGGTGTTCCAGCATGTTCTGCCATTTTTCCTCCCCATGGTTTTCAATGACTGTGGTTTTTTTGTCTTCCCGTTGCAGGTACATACTCATACCTGATGCATCGGCTTCCGGATGAAACTGGGTGCCGATCATATAATCATTAAAGCGGATACCCATGATGGCTCTTTCATACGGTACATGCGGGCGGCTTTTCTCAATACAAAGAATTGAGGCCCCCATTTCATTGAGCAGGCTATGATGCGGCTGAATGACCTGGTAATCGCGGCTATCTACTGCATAAAACGGATCTTTTAATCCATCAAACACACGTTCCTCCTTACCGGAGTGTAACATATGAATCGGAAATACGCCAAAAGAAGTGGACTTACGTTTACAGACCACGCCGGCATTAAAGAAGCGGCTTGCGAGCTGGAAAGAATGACAGATAAAAAAGATATGTTTCTTTACGGAGTTGTCGGGATTTTCGTTCCACCGGTGCATTTTATCGAGCCAGCGGCACCAGGCAATATCCCAGTCATCATAGCGGCTGGTCAGCGGGTCACCAGGACCTCCACTCGAAATATACAGATCATATGAAGTATCGGGAAGTTCATTTTTCAGGCGGACATCATATTCCTTTGCATAAAGGAGCAGATCATTCTTCTCAGCCCATTCGATGAGGATGTTACGGATACAACGCATGCCCTGGTTGGCGGCGCCTTCATAGAGGTCGAGGACGGCTACTTTCACCACCCGTTTTTCGGTCCAGCTCATGGGGGCAAAAATACGATTTTTAAGTGGAAGCAGGAAGCAAACGGTTGCGGGTTTGTCCACAGGGGTGGATAGTTTTTTTGTAGTGGAAAGTTGACAATGTACAAGGTTTGAAAGGTTTGAAAGGTTTAAAAGGTTTAAGAGGTTCAAGAGGTTTAAAAGGTTGAAGAAGTGTTACTAAAATCGCAGGTCTCTTTAACCTCTTGAACTTTTTAAACTTCTTAAACTTCTTAAACTTTTTAAACCTCTTTAACCTTACTTCCTCTCGTAAACCCGTTCTCCTCCCACATAGGTCATCTTCACTTTTACCGCCAGTAATTTCTCCGGCACTTCTTTCAGCAGATCGGCATCCAGGATAACGAAGTCGGCAAGTTTCCCCTTCTCCAGGCTTCCCTTTTCGTGCTCTTCAAAATTGGAGCGGGCGGCCCAGATGGTCATACCGCGTAGTGCCTGTTCACGGGTTAATGCATTTTCCATCTGATAGCCGGTTTCCGGCCATCCCTTTGCATCTTTTCGGATCACTGCAGCGTAAAATGTTTTAAAGGTGGAAATATCTTCCACTGGAAAATCGGTGCCAAGCGGCAGCCATCCGTTTTGTTGTAATAACTGCTGGTAAGCATAAGCTCCTTTCACCCTTTCCGTTCCGAGACGATCACCGGCCCAATACATATCACTGGTGGCATGGGTGGGTTGTATGGAGGGAATGATGGAGTATTGACCGAATATTGCAAAATCGTTTTGATTCACCACCTGGGCATGTTCGATGCGCCAGCGCAGATCATTTTTGCCTTTCAGGTATTTGGCATAGGTATTCAGTATGGTCCGGTTACCACTATCGCCAATCGCATGCGTACACATCTGCCAGCGTTGTTCACTCAGCCAGCTGGCCACCGAATCAAAATGGGCGGGCTGACTTAACAGGAACCCATAATGGCCCGGTTTATCCTGATAAGGATTCAGCAGACAGGCCCCCCTGGATCCAAGGGCGCCGTCGCCGTATACTTTAAAACTACGGACATTCAACCGGTCTGTTTTGATAGGGCCGTTTTTCTTCGCGTACTCGTAATTGGCTTTTTCATCACTCAGCATCACATACAACCGCATTTTAAGCTCACCGGCCGTTTGCAGTTCTTTTATCTGTTCTACCGAGGTATAACTCAGGCCGCAGTCATCAATCGTGGTCAGGCCCATGGCAAAACAATTTTTCTGGGCAGCCTGTAATGCTTTTTTAAATTGTTCCGCTGTGCTGGCCGGAATTTTTGAACTGACAAGGTCTACGGCATTGTCGATCAGTATGCCGGTCAGGCTGCCTTCCATTTCTTCCACCTCACCACCCGTTAAAGTATCACCTGCTTTTATTCCGGCAAGTTCAAGGGCTATCTGATTGGCCACTGCGGCATGTCCGTCGATGCGTGCCAGCAATACCGGTCTGTCGGGGAACAGTGTATCCAGTGATTCATTATTGGGAAATTCTTTCATGGCCCAGTCATTCTGGTCCCAGCCACGTCCGGTAATCCATCCCTCTTTATTCGTGGCGGCAAAGGAATTCACCCGCTCCAGGCATTCTTCCCAGCTTTTTGTACCACTGAGATCCACGGTCTGCAGACTCAGTCCATACCCGACAAAATGTGCATGCGCGTCGATAAAACCAGGGTAAATAAATTTACCACCGGCATCCAGTTTTTCAGTAATGGTATATTCTTTTTCAAGGTCTGTTGTATTGCCAGTGGCGAGGATTTTCCCTTCTTTTATTACCATCGCCTCAGCAATGCTGAAAGCTGAATCAACAGTATAAATGGTGGCGTTGTAAACCAATAAATCGGCTTTCTGTTTTTGGCTACAGCCAATCAGGCAGAAGCTGATGAACAGAAGCAGGGAGATTTTTTTCATAATATGAAATTAAGGCATCATACTGTATGACGGTGAACAGGTTGTTCGCTGTTATTTTATTTGCAGAAAAGATTCAAATTCACGCAGGCTGAAACTGCTCAGGTTGTTTTTGGCGGTCAGTCCGCCTTTCTGCGCGGCAAGTACACCATATTTCACGTCGTTAAATCCTTCCAGGGCATGTGCATCCGGGTTAATGGAAAGCAGGACCTCTTTTTCAAGGGCGTAAGAGATCCAACGCCAGTCAATATCAAGCCGGCGCGGGTGAGCATTCAGTTCAATGACTACCTTGTTTGCCTCACAGGCATCTATGATGAGCCGGTGATCCACCGGATAGCCATTACGGCTCAATAGCAGTCGCCCGGTCATGTGACCAAGGATTCGGGTGTATGGATTTTCAATGGCTTTAATCAGCCGCGCATTGGCCTTCTCCTCGTTCATGCCGAGGTTACTGTGTACAGAAGCGATCACAAGATCAAAGGTTTTCAATACTTCTTCCGGATAATCAAGGCTACCATCATTCAGGATATCGCTTTCGATGCTTTTAAAAATGCGGAAAGGGGCGAGCTGACTGTTGAGCTGATCGATCTGGCGATGCTGTTCATGGATCCGGTCTTCTTTAAGTCCGTTGGCGTAAAAGGCGGTTTGTGAGTGATCCGATATTACCATGTATTCCCATCCCCGCTTTATACATTCCGCGGCCATTTCTTCGAGGGTGTTGCTGCCATCACTCCAGTTACTGTGACTATGGATGAGTGAGCGGATATCACTGGCCTGTATCAGTTTGGGAATTCCTTGCTGACGGGCAGTCCGGATGATATCACCTGTTTCCCGCAGGCAGGGTGGGATTACCGGAATACCGGCCTGCCTGAAAACGGCCGCTTCATCTGCCCCGGCTTTTTTATAATCGATCACGGGAAAGGCATTTTCAAAAGCTTCCATGAATTCGGGGCTGGCCGTAGTTTTGAATAATGACTCAGCCATTGTGTCTCCACCGGTATACAAGCGGAGTTTAAGTCCGTTCTTAAGCTGATATAAAAGGCTATCTGCTTTTTCTTCGAGTAGTTCAGGAGGCTGGGCGGTCTGAAAGGCTGGTTTCACTTTTTCATTGGGACGCAATACCACAAATTCCAGTTCTTCAATGGTGAGTTCCTGCCGGCGGTAGCGTCCTGTACTATGTACGATATCGGTTCCGAATATTTTTTTGAGGTACTGATCGATCTGCGGGAAAATTTCATCCAGTTGGGCGTATAGAAAATGGCCCTGATTCTGGAAATAAAATTCAATGGCGGCCTGCACATTCTGCTGGGTCTTTTCGCCAAATCCTTTGAAGAGTGTGAGCCGGTTTTCATTACAGGCATACAGCAGCTCACCGATCGACTCGATCCCCATTTCTTTCCAGATGGTATGAATCTTTTTCGGTCCAATGCCTTTGATGTTCAGCATTTCAATCACCCCGGGTGGTGTATTGGCGATATACTCTTCCAGGATATTCAGTTTACCGGTATCCAGCATTTCAATTACTTTCTCACCCACACTGGGGCCGATGCCTTTGATCCCGAAAAGTTTTTCCCGGGGCGTGTCTTTCAGCGAAACCGGCATTTTTTCAATATTGAAACCGGCAGCCCCGTAGGTTTTTGTCTTAAAGGAGTTTTCTCCATGGATATCCATGAGCTTGGCGAGCAGGCTGAAGTTGTCGGCAATGGCGGCGTTGTCCATAGGGCGAATTTAGGATTTCCCCTTTGTTTCTGGCTGTCACATCAAAAGTAAAAAGTAAAAAGTAAAAAAACCGAAAGCAGAACTTACCCAAAAGCAATGCTCAGGCTTTTTTTCTCCACCCCCCCCCAATAGGACCCTTTGATTTAAGACAGTCCCCACTTTAAGGCTTTTTAATTTTTACTTTTGACTTTTTAATTCCTTAGTTGCATAAAAAAAGTCCTTCGAATTTCGAAGGACTTTCTATTTCTTTAAAGAGATAAGCGAACTTATTTCTTTTTTTTAGCAGCTTTCTTCTTAGGAGCAGCTTTCTTTGCAGCTTTTTTAGGAGCAGCTTTCTTAGCAGCTTTTTTAGGAGCAGCTTTCTTTGCAGCTTTTTTCTTAGTAGCCATTTTTTTTGAATTTAATGTTTAGTAGAATGGGTTAACGATAGTAAAAATAACAATTATTTTATACTACCCAAATTTTTTTTCCACAAAATTCAAAAGTTGGCCCAAAACGCTTATGCTTCAGCTAAGGCAACAGACACAACGGTCTTGTTGTTTTTTGCTTTGCGGAACTCCACCACACCGTCAGTCAGTGCGAATAAAGTAAAGTCTCTGCCTACGCCTACATTTTTACCAGGATGATAAACGGTGCCACGCTGACGTACGATGATGTTGCCTGATACTGCAGGCTGACCACCAAAGATTTTAACGCCAAGACGCTTACTGTGCGAGTCGCGGCCGTTCTTTACACTACCTTCACCTTTCTTATGTGCCATCTTATTAGGTTTATAAGTTTTGAGTTGATTCGTTGATCAGTTTAACAGCAACCTTTACAGGTTGCCATCCTTACTGATTAAGCAATACTGGTTACTTTGATTTTTGTATACGCAGTACGGTGTCCTTTCTTTTTGTGGAAACCTTTACGGCGTTTTTGTTTGTAAGCGATCACGGTATCGCCTTTCACCTGGTCCAGGATCTCTGCCTGTACTTTAGTACCTACTGCGCTGCCTACAGACAGTTTGCCATCGGCATCAACCAGTAATACTTCGAGGTCCAGTTTATCACCGGCATTACCTTCCACGCGGGGAACGTACAAAGTCTGGTCTTTTTCCACTTTGTATTGTTGTCCGGCTACTTTTACTACAGCTATCATACGTTATAATTTATCCCGAAAATTCGGGAGGCAAAGGTAAGGGGAATTTTTGAAGTGGCAAACGGGAAATCAAAGTTTTACGAACATTTAGTCCCCCCGTATTGCCGGGGCATCTGCTATATTTGTACCCCGCCAAGGCGGATCATATCGTGAATGTATGAAAATCAAGTCTTTTCTGGCAAAACCATTTGCCGCATATATATATAAAGGTATCCGGAAAGGGATGGCTACAGCCCTGGCTGACCAGGATGCCATTTTTAAGCAATTGGTGAAAACCGGCCGGCTTACCGAGTTCGGGAAGGCAGGGGGTTTGGATCAAGTTAATGATTATGAAGGATTTAAGCAGTCTGTGCCAATCCGTGACTATGAGCAGCTCAAACCCTGGATTGAACGGATCAAGGAGGGAAAGCACAATGTGCTCTGGAAGGGGAAACCCATTTATTTCGCCAAAACCTCCGGCACCACCAGCGGCACTAAGTATATTCCGATCACCAAGGATTCTATCCCCAACCATATTAATACAGCCCGTAATGCCCTGCTTTGTTATATGGCCGAGACCGGAAATACCCGGTTTGCAGACGGAAAACTGATCTTTTTATCCGGTTCACCGGTGCTTGACCGGATTGGCGGCATTCCGACCGGCCGGTTGAGTGGCATCGTGAATCACCATGTGCCCCAGTATCTGCGGTCAAACCAGATGCCCAGTTATGAGACCAATTGTATCGAAGACTGGGAAACCAAACTGGGTAAAATAGTGGATGAAACCATTAACCAGAATATGACCCTCATCAGCGGGATACCTCCCTGGATGCAGATGTATTTTGATGAATTGGTCCGCCGGAGTGGTAAAAAAGTAGGTGAACTCTTTCCTAATTTTAATGTAATGGTACAGGGCGGGGTGAATTTTGAACCCTATAAAGCCAAACTCTTTGAAAGCATCGGGCGTAAAATTGATACCATTGAATTATTTCCGGCCAGTGAAGGATTCTTCGCATTCCAGGATTCACAGGAAGCAGAAGGATTGTTACTGAATACCAATAGCGGCATCTTTTTTGAATTTGTTCCGGCTGGTGAGATCTTTAATGAAAATCCGACCCGCTTATCGCTGAAAGACGTGAAAGTGGGCGAGAATTACGCACTGATCATTAATAATAATGCCGGACTTTGGGGCTATAATATCGGTGATACCGTGAAGTTTCTGTCCGTAGATCCTTACCGGCTGATCGTATCCGGAAGGACCAAACATTTTATTTCGGCTTTTGGTGAACATGTGATCGGTGAAGAAGTGGAATACAGTATGCTCAAAGTGGCGGAGGAAATGAATGTGCAGATCACCGAATTCACCGTGGCTCCTTTTGTGAGCAGTGATGCCGGAAAATCCTACCATGAGTGGTTCGTGGAGTTTGAACAGCCGCCAGTCAATATTGATGAATTTGCCGGACGACTGGACCTCGCTTTACGCGGAAAAAATGTGTATTATGATGACCTGATCGGCGGATCGATACTGAAACCGCTGAAGCTGACCCCGGTCAGGAAAAATGGCTTTATTGATTACATGAAATCAATCGGTAAATTGGGCGGCCAGAATAAAGTACCCCGGCTCAGTAATGACCGGAAAATCGCGGATGAATTAATTAAATGGACAGTAAATCATTAAGTCGTTAATGAATAAAGAAATACCTGTTAAACGAATTGCCATCTTTGGTTCCACCGGATCCATTGGTACCCAGGCACTGGATGTGATAGCGGCCAACACCGATAAGTTTTCGGCTGAAGTGCTGACAGCCCAGAATAATGATGAACTGCTGATCCGTCAGGCACTTCAGTTTAACCCCAATGTGGTGGTGATCGGGGATGAAAAAAAATACAACCGGGTAAAAGAAGCATTGGCATCAACTGATATCAAGGTTTTTGCCGGAGAGAAAGCGCTCGAGGAAGTGGCTTCCATGGATTGTTACGATCTGATGCTGGCGGCGATTGTAGGATATGCCGGATTAAAACCGACACTGAATGCGATCTATGCGGGCAAAGCGATTGCCCTGGCTAATAAAGAAACGCTGGTAGTCGCCGGAGATATCATCATGCAGAAAGCAGTAGAGCATCGGGTGCCCATCATACCGGTCGATTCTGAACATTCCGCCATCTTCCAGTGCCTGGTAGGTGAGACCCGTAACCGGATTGATAAAATCATTCTTACTGCTTCAGGTGGTCCTTTTATAGGCCGGAAACCCAATTACCTGGTGAATGTAAAGCGGGAGCATGCCCTGCAACATCCCAACTGGAGTATGGGGGCAAAGATCACCATCGATTCGGCCACGCTGATGAATAAGGGGCTGGAAATGATCGAAGCTAAATGGCTGTTTAATCTGCAGCCGGAACAGATTCAGGTGGTGATTCACCCGCAGAGCATCATCCATAGTATGGTACAGTTTGAAGATGGCAGCATCAAAGCCCAAATGGGATTGCCGGACATGAAACTGCCGATCCAGTATGCCATGGCTTTTCCGAAACGGATTCCAAATGATTTTCCGAGGTATGATTTCAAAAAAGTAAGTACCCTGACTTTTGAAGAGCCTGACCTGAAGACCTTCCGTAACCTGGCTTTAGCCCAGGACGCACTGGCAAAAGGAGGAAATCTTCCCTGTATCATGAATGCGGCCAATGAAATTGCGGTTTTTGCCTTTTTGCGTAACCGGATTAATTTCCTGGATATGACCGAAGTCATTGAAAAAACCATGCAACACCTGCCTTTTATTGAAAAACCCACGCTGGAGGAATATTTTGAAAGCGACGGGGAGGCCCGTAATTTTGCAGCGGATATTATAAAATTATAATTAAACCTATTGTTTATTCCCGATCCTGTTCGGGATTTTATTTTTATTTCCATGATGAGTCTTTTAGCGATAAACTGGGCAGTGGTGGGTATCAAGGCCGGACAATTAATTCTTTCGTTGTCGATCCTGGTAATTCTTCACGAGTTTGGACATTATATCACAGCCCGCTGGTTCAAATGCCGGGTTGAAAAATTCTTCCTGTTTTTTGATCCCTGGTTTTCCCTGGTGAAACGAAAAGTGGGCGATACGGTTTATGGTATCGGCTGGCTTCCATTGGGTGGCTATGTAAAGATTGCCGGAATGATCGATGAGAGCATGGATAAGGAAGCGCTGAAACAACCCCCGCAGGAATGGGAATTTCGCAGCAAACCGGCCTGGCAGCGGCTGATCGTGATGCTGGGTGGTGTGATCATGAATATTCTTACCGCATTTGTAATTTATGCATTTATCCTGATGATCTGGGGCGACAAAAAAGTGCCTTCCAGTTCAATGAAGTATGGCGTGCATGTGGGCGACAGTACCCTGATGAAAATCGGATTTAAGAATGGCGATCGGATTATAGGCGTAGATGGAAAAGAAGTGTATGACCTGACCCGTTTCAAAAAGAAACTGATTACTGCTGAGAAAGTTCAGATTGAACGAGATGGTCAACTGATCATACTCGACCTGCCTAAGGATTTTGTAGGACAGCTGATTGAAAATAAGAACCAGAAACGAAAAGGATTTATCGGACCGCGTTTTCCGGCCATCGTTGCAAATGTGCAGGATACTTCAATTGCTTACCAATCCGGGTTGCGTAAAAATGACCGGATTGTAGCACTGGATACAGTACGGTTTGAGTACTTTGACCAGTTATCCGACATACTCGATACCAAAGCAAACAAGACCGTATTACTGACGGTAAACCGGAATGGGGTGGATACCAGTTTCAATACAAAGATCAATGGGGAAGGCCAGATCGGCTTTAACCCGTACAGCAGTATGGAGCAACTGGATAGTCTGGGTTGGTTGAAACTGGAAATCACCAGGTATAGTTTTTTTGCTGCGTTCCCGGCCGGTGTCAAAATGACCTATACAGAACTACGCGATTATATTGACCAGTTCAGGACCATTTTCACACCGGGTACCGGCGGGATCAAAGGGATTGGTGGCTTCAAATCCATGGGATCCATATTTGCCCCCACCTGGGACTGGGAATCTTTCTGGCGTTTAACCGCGATGCTTTCCGTGATTCTGGCATTCATGAATATTTTACCAATACCTGCCCTTGATGGAGGACATGTGATGTTCACGCTTTATGAAATGATCACACGCAGAAAACCCAATGAGAAATTCCTGGAATATGCGCAGGTGGTGGGAATGGTGCTGCTGCTGGGACTGATGCTTTATGCGAATGGAAATGACTGGTTTGGATGGGGCAGGTAGGTATAGTCGGGAGTTAGTAGTCGGGAGTTAGTAGTCAACAGCCCATACTGTGGGCGTTTATCCTAAATAAATAGGGGTTTACTATTTTAATACTGTTTTCAATTCAGTAAACATTTTCGCCTATCACGCCATTCGTACTTCGTACCTCGTACTTCGTACTTACATGTTGATTCCGATCTTTTTCATCAGCAGCGACGCGTTCATGCTCTGGCAAACCCCTTCCTTCAGGGTATAATCAAAATACAATTCCTCATTGGCGATCTGGACATCGAAGTGGTAATTGAATAATTGTTGCGGGTATACTTCTTTTAGTTTGGCCAGCTCAAGGTCATGTGATGCCACGATGCCGGTGGCGTGTTGGGCGATCAGTTGTTTGATCAGGGCTTTGGAGCCGGTATGCCGGTCGCCGGAATTGGTGCCACGGAGGATTTCATCCAGCAGCAGGAATACCTGCTCTTTTTTATTAACGGCTTCAATAATTGCTTTAAGTTTTTTCAATTCCGCATAAAAAGTGGAGGTGCTTTCTTCCAGGTTGTCGCTGATCCGCATGCTGCTCATCACACGCAGGGGAGAGAGCCGGAGGCCAGTGGCACAAACCGGGGCACCGGTCATGGCCAATATGATATTGACCCCACAGCTGCGAAGGAAAGTACTTTTGCCGGCCATATTGGAACCGGTAACCAGGTTGATGATCCCGTCACCTTGTGTATTGAAATCATTATTCACTCTTTTACCAGCAGGAATCAGCGGATGACCAATTGAAGTTCCGGCAAATATGGTGGCTGTTTCCAGTACCGGGAAAACCCATTCCGGATGATTAAAACGTAATCGTCCCAGGGATGAAAGGGCTTCCATTTCAGCTAGAGAGGCAAACCAATGTTGAATGCCTGCTTTATTTGCTGCTTTCCATTTTTCAAGGGCGAATACCTGTTGCAGATCCCAGCAAAGAAATACACTGAGAGGAATGAATACAACTGGATTGAGCCGGTAATCCAGCCGGTCCATGATCTTCTTCAGCGATTTGATTTGGGTTGATGCGCTTGGTAGTGGTGGATTACTAAAAGTGGCTTTATGGGCATTCAGTAATTCGTTGTTAAAGCTGGCGGTTTCAATATGCCGGATACTATCTGAGAAACTCTCCAGTTCCGCACTGATCTTACCCAGTTTATTCCAGGCCGGTATCAGTTTTTTTGTGATGGCATAAGAAATAGCTAAGAAAATGGTCAACCCGGTAAGGAATAAGGATTGCGGAATCTGATCCACTATATAAAGTAATAGCCAGGTTAAACTGGCCAGCGGAAAAAGATAGCGGGTTAGCTTCCAGCCCATATGAGTGCGCACATTATTTTGTTCTTCCATCCACTGACAGATATGAAGTTCTGCTGACAATGTTATTTTTTTTGCCGCACCATGTGACTGGAGTTGTTCGTTCCATTCAGGAATATCGGACAGGGCGTCAACTGCTTTCTGTCGTCTCAGGATCGTCTCTGCTGAAGCGGGTTCCAGCAGCCAGTCAGCCAGTAAACGTCCAGCCTGTTCGGATTCAGTACGGTTGATATATTGAAAAAGGGAGGCATGCCCAAACAAATCCAGATCATTCGCATAGGGGTGCTGTGTATCCATATAGGAAGCCCCATCGGGAAACTGGTAAAAATGATGTTCCAGGGCAAGTTGCTCATTCCGGCAGATGGCCAGTAGGCGCGACGTATTTTCAATCGCTGTTTTGTTATCGAGATCTCGGTTGACAAAAATGATAAAGAATACCAGTCCGGCAATAACGCCTGAAAATGCAGGAATTAAACCTTCGGGCCAGAGCAGCCAGCCGGCGGCGATGGTAGCCAGGAAGCTGAAAAGACGAAGCCAGGAAAGGGTTAGCGCTTTTTGCTTAAGTGAATGAAGGCTGTCATTTAGCGTTTGTATTCGTTGTGAATAATAATCGGCTGGGGACTGATGGTTCATGGGGTAAAACTAGGTAAAGTCAAAATTCAAAAATAAAAATTAAAAAAGGGAAAGCAGTTTCAGACTGATCAGAATTAAAAAGCCCATCAGGAGAAATATCCTGATGGGCGAATCCCCATTCGCAAATGCTAAAGGAACAAAGGTGGAGGCGACCGGACTCGAACCGGTGTCCAAACATATTCTCCAAAAGCTTTCTACATGTTTATTTCATTTTGGATTGTCGGAGATAAACTGGGAATGAACAACCGATTTATCTCTTAGCTGGATAGTCTTAAGCAACCTGCACAGCCTGGGGTTACAGCAACCTGTTTTGTTTTTGAGTCGGCGGCGGGGCATGGTAACAGATCAACCGGCCCGGCGGCCCTAATGACTACTTAATCACTGATTAGGCAGCCATGGCATACTGTGTATTGCCATTTGAGTTTTTCGTATTCAGATTAAACTGCTAATTACGCAACGCAGTACATGCTTACACTTCCAAAGAGCTACGCTGTCAATACCAAGCGCCCCCGGTTAGGGACAGCAAATTTACCTCTTTTATTCAAATTCCGGATTTTATGTTAGCGAGTGACTGGAATTCAATGGATAGCAGGATAGCCGGATTTCAGAAACAGCATGAGGAATGTCAAAGTAGGAATTAAACCTGCCAGGCTGGTGGTGAAATTTTGTTTCTGGACTGATTTGCCTTTACTTTGTTTACCTCGTTGTTTTTCACCCATTATGATCTGTTATAAAAAAATTCAGAGTACAATCTTTCTGGTTACCTTATCAGTTTTTACCAGCTTCGGCCAGCAATTCCGTGTACAAGGTACCGCTACACAAACAGGCGTTGGTATTTATCGGATTACCGCCGACGCTACCGGGCAGGTGGGGATGCTGACAAACTATTACAGTCTTGACCTTCTCAGTAATTTCACCATCAGTTTCCAGCTCAATTTTGGCACCAAGGATGATACCGGGGCGGACGGGATGGCCTTTATGATGTCGCGGTCCTGCAACCCATCACTGACACAGGGCGGTGGATTAGGTGTACAGGGTATTCCTAATTCACTGATCATCGATTTTGATACGTATGCCAACGGACTGCCGGATGACCTCGCTGCCGATCATACGGGCATTTATGCCAACGGGAACATGACCAATACCGGTTTGATCATGGATGCACTGACCTCACCGGTATGTCTCACTGATCTTTGTCCGAATGTGGAAGACGGGCAATGGCATACCGTACAAGTGCAATGGGAATACCTGACGGCAAGCAGTCAGCGTATCTCCTTATTTTTTGATGGACAGTTGCGGGGCAGTTCCACCCGAAATCATATTGCCGATGAATTTGCAAATGCCACTTCCGTATATTGGTCCGTGGCCGGAAGCACCGGGGCGTTGTCTAACCTGCAACAGATGCGGGTGACGGATTATACCAATATTTTCACCTATTGTGAGGGTACGGTATACACACTTACGGCTCCGCCCAACGGATCGAATTATAGCTGGACAGGAAACAGTTCTGTTACTAATGTCGCGAGTTATACCGCCATTGCCAGCGGAACCATTACCTGTACGTATACCAACAACTGCGGTCAGCCGGAATCCGTAAGTTTTGGGATCAATGTGCCGTTTCTCGTTACACCGGTACTCACATCAACTATGAATGCCTGTGCAGGTACAGATGCCGTGTTCACGATAGCTTCAACCCCGGGTTATCGGATACGATACTCATTAAACAGTGGTCCCGTTCTGGAACTGATTATTGATGCATCCGGAGTCGCGACCATTACTATTCCCGCTATCAATACAGATCAGACCCTTCAACTGACGCAGGTATATGATGGCACATGTGGCAAGGATATCAACCTGCTTGAAGCGGTACTGGTCAGACCCAACCCAATAGTGTCAGCCAGTGGCGGTGCCTTATGTTCCGCTACCACGATTCAGCTTTCAGGCACACCATCGGGAGGAACCTGGAGCGGCGCGCATATTTCAACAGCAGGCGTCTTTGATGCGGCTACGGCAACACCTGGCTTCCATAATGTAACTTACCAGTACACGAACCAATGGAGTTGCAGCAACAGCATTATAACGCAGGTAGAAGTATATGCACGACCGGTGGTGCAGGCGCAGAACGGGAGTGTTTGTGCCGGCCGGGCGGTTCAGTTACAGGCCACACCTGCAGGTGGCAACTGGTCAGGGAATCATATTTCAGCATCCGGGATATTTGATGCAACAGGCGTATTGGCGGGTTTGTATCCGGTAACCTATTCATATACCGACGGGAATAATTGCAGTAATCAGTCATTGGCTAATGTTGTCGTCAACCCGCTTCCGGTTTTAACCCTCACCGATGCGGAGGTTTGCAGCGGGTCGGGTATACAACTGATTGCTTTACCTACAGGCGGTATATGGACCGGTGCTCATATTTCTTCAAATGGCAGTTTTGATGCCACGGGTCTTGCAGCCGGCATCTATCCGGTTCAGTATAGTTTTAGTGATCAGAATGGTTGCAATGCTACCGGTAACAGCAATATCCGGGTTTTTTCTGACCAGATTATCCCGTTGTTGACTGCTTCTGCTGCTATTTGTGAAGGGGAAGATGCGCATTTTCAACTGAGTGGTATTCCGGGGGCTTTGATTGCCTATTCAATTAACGGAAGTCAGCCTGTGCAGGTTATACTCAATGCAGCCGGAACTGCAGAAGTGATCGTGACAGGGGCTGTCAATAACCAGCAGCTGCTCATCAGCCAGGTTGAATCCGGGCCATGTATCAAAACCATCGATGTACAGGCCACAGTTCCTGTTAAATTAAAACAAGAAGTAAGGATCAGCCGCGAAATCTGTGCGGGTGATTTATTTGAAGGATATGGAACAGCAGGAACGTTTACTGATATTTTCACCGGCGTGAATGGTTGTGACAGTACCCGGGTACTGGATTTATCGATCAGACAATATATAAAACCTGATCTTGGGCCGGACCAGGTATTTTGTGAAGGGGATACGCTACGTATTACCCCCGGTGATTTCAGTAGTTATTTATGGAGTACCGGTGAAACAACGTCATCCATTCTTGTAACAGGACAGGGTTTGTATTCAGTAGCTACAGGAACCGTTTGCGGATCAGCTACAGACCAGGTGCTGGTCGGCCCCGGGCTTTGTGATATTTATTTTCCTTCCGGCTTTACGCCAAATGGCGATGGGAGAAATGATGAGTTTAAACCGGAAACCAATCTCCGGCCCCTTACATACAATATGCAGGTCTTTAACCGTTGGGGCCAGTTGATATTCACCAGTTCGGATATCCGGAATGGATGGGATGGTACTTTTGGTGGGAAACGGGTCGATAGCGGTGTATTTGTCTATCATGCGTCATACTCGATCAGGGGAGTCCACAAGACGATCCGGGGAATGATTACATTAATACGTTAAGTGTATGTCATGATTCTTATAAAAATACCTTTGTCAATTCGTTACAAAACGCATTGACAAAGGGAGCGTGTATTACTGCTTTAGAGCGTTTTCATATCCAGTACAAAGCGATACCGCACATCATTTTTTAACATGCGCTCATAGGCTTCATTGATCTGCTGTACCGGAATCACCTCCACGTCAGATACAATATTATGTTCAGCACAGTAGTCCAGCATTTCCTGGGTCTCTGCGGTGCCGCCGATCATCGAGCCGGTAATTGTCCGACGGTTAGTGATCAAGGCAAACGGACTGACTTCCGGACTTTCCGATGGTAGACCCACCACCATCAGCTTCCCTTCAAGATCCAGCAGGTTTAAATAGTTATTATAATCATGATTAGCTGAAACGCAATCCAGCAGTACATCAAAATAGCCCTTAAATTTTTTCATGGATTCTTTGTCAGTGCTCAATAGAAAATGATGGGCTCCCAGCCGTTCCGCATCTTTTTGTTTGGAAGGAGAAGTGCTGATTAGCGTTACTTCAGCGCCAAATGAAACGGCGAATTTTACGCCCATATGTCCTAAACCACCAAGCCCGATGATACCCACTTTCATTCCTTTCTTTACCCCGGCAAAACGGAGTGGAGAGTAAGTGGTTATACCTGCACAAAGCAGGGGTGCTGTAGCCGCCATATCCAGTTTGTCAGACACATGGTATACCCATCGTTCATCAGTTACAATGGCCGAGGAATAGCCGCCCTGTGTCATGGTTTTTTTATCCCGTTCGTAGCCATTATAGGTGCCGGTCATGCCTTCTTCACAATACTGCTCCATTTGCTTTTCACAGTTCTTACAGGTCCGGCAACTATCTACCATCACACCGACTGCAGCTGTATCCCCAACCTTGAATTTGGTGACGGCTGTGCCAACGGCCGCAACTTTTCCTACGATCTCATGTCCGGGTACCATCGGATAAATAGAACCACCCCATTCATCTCTTACCTGGTGCAGATCACTATGACAAACCCCGCAGAAATGGATATCGATCTGCACATCATGTGGGCCGGGATTTCTTCTTTCAAACTGCCAGGGAGCTAACAGACTGGTCTTGTCCTGCGCGGCATATGCTTTTGCAATTGACATGGTATTTTGTTATTTCGTTATATAAATTGGTTGATGATCAGCACACCGGCGAGGCCGGCAAGCGAAATTATCGTTTCCATCAGTGTCCAGGATAAAAATGTTTGTTTTAAAGTCAGATTAAAAAATTCCTTGAACATCCAGAAACCTGAATCATTGATATGTGATCCAAACACAGATCCACTTCCCACTGCGAGGACCATTAGTTCAGGTGAAACCGTTCCGGTAGCCAGCAAGGGGGATACAATACCAGCCGCTGTAATACCGGCTACGGTGGCTGATCCGATGGTTACCCGTAACAAGGCAGTTATCACCCAGGCAAATAAGAGCGGTGGCATATTCCATCGGCTGCTGAAAGAAGCGATATATTCACCCGTGCCACTGTCCTGCAATACCTGTTTGAATATCCCACCTGCCGTAATGATCAACAGGATCAGGGCGATTCCTGAAATACCGTCACTGACCCACTTCATCTGCACCGTCATGTTTATCTTTTTCCGGTAGCCAAACGTGAACAGGGCTATCAGCACCGAGAGCAACAGGGCTATATTTGAATCCCCTAAGAATTGCAAGCTGGTTCTCAGGATCCCCTCTTCCAAAAAATGTTGTCCGCTTACCGAAAGCGTAATTAATAAAACCGGTAAAAGCGCAATAGAAAAGGAGGGAAGGGCGGCAGGGAGATCCACCTGTTTGGTGGTGTCCATTTCATTTTTCCCAGCCGATATGTTTTTTCCCTGTTTAAACCATTTGCCCAGTAAAGGGCCAGCCAGTATGACCGCCGGAATAGCGATCATGATTCCGTATAACAATACCAGACCGGTATTTGCTTTAAAGGCATTGACCAGGACAACCGGTCCCGGGTGCGGTGGCAGGAAGCAATGGGTGGTACTTAAAGAGGCTGCCATGGGGATAGCGATGTACAAAAGCGGTAAGCCTGTTTTTCGAGCCAGCATAAATACCAGCGGTACCAGGATCACAAAACCCGCATTATAGTAGAGTGGAATGCCGATCAGGAAACCCGTGAGCAGGATGGCCCATTGGATGTATTTTTCTCCAAATAAATGAATCAGGGTCAATGCAATTTTTTCAGCAGCCCCGCTGGCTTCCAGAATTTTTCCCAATACCGCGCCAAGACAAAGGATCAGTGCCAGACCACCTAAGGTACTGCCTGCTCCTTTTTCAATCGATTTAACCAGGTCAGCAGGAGACATGCCTAACAGTAGTCCCGCTACAATGGCTACGATCAGTAAGGATAAAAACGGGCTTAGTTTTTTTACCGTCAGGAAGACCTGCAACCCGATGGCAAACAGAATGATCAGTATAGTCATATGGCCTGGCTGATTATTTGTACAACCGTAATTGAATGGTCAGAGAATGTTTGATCAGTTCCGCAGTTTTACCCGCAGGATTTGCATATCATTGGTAATATACAAGGTTTTTTCATCCCCGCTCAATGCACAATTGCTGGCGGGATTCTTAACCCGGATTCTTCCCAGTAATTTTCCGGTTGAGGTAAAGATCCAGATACCCCCGGGACCGCTTGCATACATGATTCCGTTCTTCCCGATTTTTAACCCGTCTGGCAACCCATTCACTTCTTTTAATTCATTGAGTGTGCTGTGAAAAATGCGGCCATTCATCAATGAATCACCAGCAAGGTCATAAATATACCAGTTGGGTTTTGCCGGATCCGAACAGGCAATAATCAGCTGCTGGTCTCCGGGAAGTAAAGCAATCCCATTGGGTCTCGGTATACTATCTGTTAACAGAATGACTTCCCCGTTTGTTTTTACTTTATAGACACCATTCCATTTCATTTCTTTTTTGGGGTCATCATCCCGTTGTGATTCCAGTCCATAAGGCGGATCAGTGAAAAATAATTCACCGGCTGCATTATAAACGGCGTCATTAGGACTGCTGAATCGTTTACCATCATAACGGGTTGCAAGTGGTGTATAAAGGGGTTCAGGTTTATTTAAGGGGGCATCCATCCGTGCCATCTGACGGTTGCCGCACTGACAGAGTACCAGATTTCCTGAAGGATCCAGTAAAAGCCCATTGGATCCTATTTCTCCTCCTCTCTTTATCGTATCAGTATAGCCGGAGGGAGTGAGGTATACTTCTTTTCCTCCGGTTTCTGTCCATTTGAATATGGTATCACGTGGCACATCGGAGAAGAGCAGCATATTTTCTTTCTCCACCCACAACGGGCCTTCACTCCAATCCAGGCCGGTAGCAATGATTTCAATTTTAGCCTCCTTTATAATGAGGCTATCCAGACCGGGATCCAGTCTTTCAATGTAACCGGTCGTCGGGTAGCCTGATTTTTCTTTTGTATCAGTATTGCAACCGGTCATCAATGCCAGGTAAACCAGGAGGGGGGCGATTTTTTTCATAATGGCGAAGCTATGGGTTAATCAATGGGAATCACGGGTAACGGCCGATCCGGAATGTCCTTGCAGGAAGTCAAGATCAGCTCCTTTGTCTGCACCGAGTACATGATTAATGTAAAGATGCACATACCCCCTGTTAGCAGCAGCCGGAGGAGCCTCCCAGGCGGCTTTTCTGACGGCCAGTTCTACTTCACTGACTAATAATTGCAACCGGCGTTCGGGTACATTCAATTCGATCAGATCTCCATTCTGTACCAGGGCCAGTGTGCCACCAATTGCACTTTCCGGAGATACATGAAGTACAGCAGTACCATAGGCGGTACCACTCATACGTCCGTCGCTGATACGCACCATGTCGCGGATGCCTTTCTCCAGAATTTTTTTCGGTAAAGCCATATTGCCCACTTCCGGCATACCTGGATAGCCAACAGGTCCCACATATTTTAATACCATCACACAGTTTTCATCAATATCCAGTTCAGGATCATCAATGCGTTTGTGGTAGTCCTCAATACTTTCAAATACCACCGCACGGCCGGTATGTATCATCAGGGCCGGGGTGGCAGCGGATGGTTTGATCACCGCCCCGTTTTCAGCCAGGTTCCCTTTTACAATCACACAACCCGCTTCGGGAATCAGGGGCTGGTTAAAGGAGGCGATGACTTCACGGTTATAACAGTCTGTATTCCCCTGGATATTGTCATGGTGATTTTTGCCGGTTACCGTCACGACATTTTTATGTAATTGTTCTTTCAGTTCATGCAGGACCACCGGTAAGCCGCCGGCATAATAAAAATCTTCCATCAGGAATTTGCCGGAGGGCATCAGGTTTAACAGAAGAGGGATATGACTGCCCAGTACATCAAAATCTTCCAGCTTCAGATCAATACCAATACGTCCGGCAATCGCCAGTAAGTGGATAATGAAATTGGAAGAACCACCTACAGCGGCATTTACTTTTATCGCGTTTTCAAAAGCCTCACGGGTTAATATCTTATCAATGGTCAGGTTTTCTTTTACCATCTCCACAATGCGTCTTCCGCTGAGCTGGGCCATTACTTTTTTCCGGGAGTCCGCTGCGGGAATAGCGGATGCACCGCTGAGGGTAAGCCCCAATGCTTCCACCATACAGGCCATGGTAGAGGCGGTACCCATCGTCATACAATGGCCGATACTGCGGCTCATGCAACTTTCAGCAAACTCACATTCCTCCTGGGTCATTTTACCGGTCTTCATGTCTTCATCAAACTTCCAGACATGGGTACCACTGCCAATGGTTTGACCTTTGTATCGTCCATTGAGCATCGGACCACCAGGTACCACAATCGTTGGTAATCCCACACTGGCGGCTCCCATTACGGTAGAGGGGGTGGTTTTATCACAACCGGTCATGAGTACCACGCCATCAATCGGATTGCCCCGGATGGATTCTTCGGCATCCATACTGGCGAGGTTGCGGAATAGCATGGCCGTAGGTTTGAGTAAGGTTTCACCAAGACTCATAATAGGGAATTCCACCGGGAAACCACCGGCTTCAATGATCCCCTTTTTTATGCTTTCTGCAAAATCCCTGAAATGGGCATTGCAGGGAGTGAGCTCACTATAGGTATTGCAAATACCAATAACCGGGCGGCCATCAAACCAATCCGGAGGCATACCCTGGTTCTTCATCCAGCTTCTGTAGATGATACCGTC
>ENA-UOWO01001487-UOWO01001487.1-activated-sludge-metagenome-genome-assembly--contig:-NODE-1487-length-31035-cov-17.582214_pt1 | contig 31035 bp, 22 predicted proteins | sample MGYA00238148_ERZ761564 | MGnify/ENA primary metagenome ERZ761564 (study PRJEB28885, sample SAMN05720194) | activated sludge metagenome | isolation source: Anaerobic digester | place: USA...
TGCCTTTGTTCAAGACATTAAGAGGAATGGAAGGGATGGGCTATGTGAAGGGTGGTATTTATGCGGGTATTATTGTAATGACGATTACCATCGTGGCGGCCCTGCTCAGCAAAGAGACCTTCCATAAGGATATGGATTATGTGGAGCATTAAATAATTATCGTTTTAAAGGAGATCATTCCGAAATGGAACCAGCCGATCAAATAGAAAAAAAAGCCGGAAAGAAATTCCTCATTGTACGCTTCTCTTCCATTGGTGATATCGTACTCACCACCCCGGTAATCCGTTGCCTTAAACAACAGGTGCCGGATGCGGAAGTACATTTTCTTACCCGGGATCGGTTTCATTCCGTGGTAGAGCACAATCCCTATATTGATAAAGTCCACCAGTTGGCCCATAGCTGGGAACTGATGATCGAAGAACTGAAGACGGAAGACTATGATTACATTATCGATCTGCACCACAACAGCAAAACACTGCGGTTAAAAAACGCGTTGAAGAAAAAATCCTTCTCTTTTTACAAACTCAATATTCAGAAGTATATCCTGACGGCCTTTAAGATTAATCTGCTGCCCAAGTTGCATATTGTAGACCGGTATATGAAGACGGTAGAGTCCTTCGGGGTTAAAAATGACGGGAAGGGACTGGATTATTTTATCAGTAAGGAAGAAGAAACGCAGATGCATGATATTCCCGTCTCCCATACGGCGGGGTATATCGCTTGTGTGATCGGCGCGGCCCATGGCACCAAGCGCTGGCCGGTGCATAAATGGAAGGAATTCTGTGCACAGCTGAATCATCCCATCATCCTGCTGGGCGGACCCGAGGATGCGGCCAACGGGAATGAGATCGCTTCGGTAGATGATATCAAGATTTACAATGCCTGTGGCAAATTCAAACTGAATGAAAGCGCCGACCTGGTACGCAAGGCCAAACTGGTGATCAGTAATGATACCGGGCTGATGCATATAGCGGCCGCGTATCAAAAAATAATCATCTCTCTTTGGGGGAATACCGTGCCTTCTTTTGGCATGACACCTTATTACGGGGATTTTTCCATGACCTCTTTACAAATGCAAACGAAAGTTTGGTGCCGACCCTGTTCTAAAATCGGGTACGACAAATGCCCGCTGGGACATTTCAAATGCATGGAAAAAATTGAAGTGGAGGAGATACTTAAAAGAGTCAGGCAAAAGATATAGCTCCTCCTCAAATTGAGAAGACTTTTGCCTGGCTCTTACAATACTTTACAAGAGTCTGCAGCAGTGTTAACTGTTCAAAAAGAATAATGCCAGCAGCGCGAAAGTAACGAGGAATCCACCGATTACTAAACGGGCCTGCACATCTTCATTCTTCATTAAGAGTTTAATTTTCTTCATAACCTGATTTTTTAAAAGTTTTCAAATAGAAATACTACCAGGTTTTCAGGGGACTGGACAAGTCAATCGTTAGGATAACGAATTAAGTGGGGTAATGCAAAAGTAGACTACCTTTTTATATCCTGCAAGAATGGGGCCGGATTTTTTGATTAGGAAATCTACGATAGCTGCTATTCCCTTGAAGGACTTACCTTTAGAGTGCTATGCGACTGGTAATTATACTACTATGCCTTTCCGGTGGACTGCTTTCTGCCCAGTTGCCGGCTGCCCGGATTGACTCTTTTCGGTTGTACAAACAGGTGAAAGTGACCATTGACCGTCCGGTTGTGCTGAAAAATGGCCGTCCCTTAGCCCTGATTTTTTATGCCCTTCCCAACGGAAATTCCACGGAATGGACCATGGGAAAGCTGAAAAAGGAAGGAGATGACTGGCATTACGATATTCAGCATATCCGGGCGCAAACGGCCTTTATCCGGCAGGCAATGCCCCGGCAGAATTTTGTGGTAATCTATCTCGAGAATGATTTCAAAAGCTGGCCGGCGATGAAAACGAAGTTTCCGGATTATAAAACAATGTATGCTCATATTCTGGACACACTGGCTGGCTTGTTTCCTGAAAAGCATCAGCACATTTACCTGAACGGACATAGCGGGGGTGGCAGTTTTATTTTTGGCTACCTGGCCGGCGTGGAAAAAATTCCGGCAAGGATCAAACGGATCAGTTTCCTGGACAGTGATTATAATTATGACAGCAGCTATTATCCCAAACTGAAGGAATGGCTGGTCCGGGTAAAAGACAGTCACCTGAATGTATTTGCATACAACGACAGCGTGGCTTTATACAAGGGGAAAAGAGTGGTATCCGATTCCGGCGGTACCTGGTACCGGAGCCGGCTGATGTTGCGTCACCTGCAAAGGGATTTCCAATTCAGCGAGTCCCGTACAGACAGTCTTCTTATTTATAAAAGTGAAAACAACCGAATACAGTTTTACCTCAAGCCTAATTACAATCAGGGCATTTATCATACGCAACAGGTGGAGTTGAATGGCTTTATACATTCCGTGCTTTGTGGCACGCGGAAAGAGGGGAAGAGGTATGAGTATTATGGGAAGAGGGCGTACGGGAGGTTGATTGAGTAGTTGTCGGGTGTCGGGTGTCAGGTGTCAGGAAACAGCCCGTATGAGAAGGTGTTAGCTGTTAGCTGTTAGGAAACAGCCCCTGCTAAGAAATATTAGTATAGAAGAAGACAGGCAATGAAGTAATGTTCTTGACTGGCCCCGTAGCTTTTAGCTGCGGGGTTTTATGTTGTCGCTTTTAGCGACCTGAGAAAATGTACAGGTGCCTGCTCAACGAGGCTTGTAGCCTCGTTCTCGTTGTATTTGTTTTGATATGATGAATAGGCCTATTGATCAGACAGCGACCGCTACAGAGGGAGATTGCTTGATAATTGCAAATTGCAATTGTGTCACCCCTACGGGGCTTTCGGGCATCTTCATTTGATCCAGGCTATAATTGTGACACCCCTACGGGGCTGGGGGAGGGGACAGATAATAGTATGGCGTAAGATAATCATGTCACCCCTTCGGGGTGAGTCTGTCTCGAATATATCCAACTATTCTTCTGCTATAGAAATTTCACCCCTTCGGGGTTATAGAGTTCCGTGGGGGGCACCTTACCCCGGGTTGGCACCCGGGGCTATGAATCGTTCAACCCCTTTGGGGTTGGTAGTATATTATTTGTATCGCGGTACTTTTAATCATCAAGAGAGGAATGTTCGTGTAATCCTGCCCGCCGACCGAAGCGTAGCGAAGATGGGAGTAGTCCCGCAAACAAACATCACCGGGCTGGTGATAACAGTCTCTCGGGAAGTATCGAAGAATGAACTCGGCCACTCACCATTCCCCACTCCCCATTCCCCATTCACCATCCCCTCCTCAGAAATCAAAATCAATTCCCGTTGCAAAATTATATGTAGTAGCCGGCGCCGTTCCGGCCGGCTTTGAATCATAGAGATAATTAAATTTTACGCCAAGCGAGGTATGTCTGCCGGCTTTTACTTTTACAGAGAGCTGATTCAGGAACCGGTAGTCCTCAAATTTCTTCAATAAGGGCTGGTAAAAAAAAGTGTTTACCAGTTCCAGTTGTCCGTTTGGAATAATGGATACGGACACATAACTGCTGTTGCGCAGTTCAGTGTGACTGATTACCGGATTGGTTAGTTCTTTCTCATCTTCCAGCATGAGTAGTGACGCGGCATAGATACGGTTTTTATTGTGGCGGAAAACCCTGAATCTCGGTCCTGTTCCCAGTAAAAAACGGTGATCAATAAAAAGCACCGGGTTATTCTGATACTGGCCAAAAAACTCCCAACGCAGCCAGTTATTGACTTTGTAATTATAGCGGAGATGGATAAAACCCTGTGAAACGAGCTTGTTTTCCCCCGCTTTGAGGAAACTGTAGTTGCCCAATAAGAGCCAGATACTTTTTTGGGAAGGGGCTTTATATTGCAGTTGCGATTCCAGGTTGACTCCCAGTACCTGCACCGCATTTTTATTAAGATTAATAGAAGCACCGGCCCCGCCCATCCAACCGGTAGTATCCGAATGGAGGCGGGAGTTTTCGACGTTGATGATTTGGCCGTAACTGGTCAGGCAGCTGATCAACAGCAGGGAAAAAATGAAGGTTGCTTTTTTCATTGAAAAATACATTAAAAGGTGTCAGGTGTCTGCTGTCAGGTGTCAGGAAACAGCCCCTTCTAACAACATAAACTTCAAGGCACGTCAGCCGTACTTCGTACTTCGTACCTCGTACTTTGTATTTCGTACTTACATTAATTCGCTTAGCTCCAACCACCTGATCTCCTTCTCATCCAGCAACACCGCTATTTCCCCAATCCGCACGGATAGTTTTTGTAATTCATCAAAAGGTGTATCACCACTGTTCAGTTTTTCAGTCACCGTAGTTCTTTCTTTCGTCAGGTCACTGATTTCTTTTTCCAGTAATTCAAATTCTCTTTTTTCCTTAAAACTGGGTTGCCTTTTCGGGGCGGTTGCTACAGTTACCGGGGCAGGGGCGGGGACGGTTTTCACTTCCTTCTTTTCCACTACCGTCACCGCGTCGCGTATCTCATTGCGATAAAGGGTGTAGTTTCCGGGGAAGTCACGGATCACGCCATCGCCTTCAAAGACAAATAAGTGATCCACGAGCCGGTCCATAAAATACCGGTCATGCGATACAATCAGTAAACAGCCGGGGAATTCACTTAAGAAATTTTCCAGCACGCCGAGGGTGGGGAGGTCCAGGTCATTGGTCGGTTCATCCAGAACCAGGAAATTGGGATTACGGAACAATATCGATAATAAATGCAGTCTTCTCCGTTCACCTCCGCTGAGTTTACTGATATAGGTATACTGCTTATCGGGATCAAATAAAAACAATTGTAAAAACTGGGCGGCGCTTAATGAGCCGCCGCTGGCCAGGGGGAAATGTTCGGCGATGTTTTTTACAAACTCAATCACCCGCATATCTTCCTTCACGATTAATCCCTGTTGTGAATAGTTGCCGAAAATAACCGTGTCGCCTACATTGATCTTCCCGCTGTCGGGTTGTTCAAGTCCCTGTAACATGTTAATGAAAGTCGATTTCCCCACGCCGTTCTTACCGACAATCCCGATGCGTTCTCCTTTTTTGAAAGTGTAATCAAACCCTTTCAGGATTAACTTCTCGCCATAACTTTTATATACTTTTTTCAGTTCGATGATTTTGCCTCCCATCCGGCTCATTTTCATCTCCAGCTGTAACTGCTCATCCGCCACCTGTTGTTTGGCCTTTTTCTCTACTTCATAAAAATTATCCTGACGGCTCTTGCTCTTGGTGGTACGGGCCTTGGGTTGTTTCCGCATCCATTCCAGTTCCTTGCGGTACAGGTTGCGGGCCTTGTCCACACTGGAGGCCTCGCTTTCGATACGGGCTGCCTTTTTCTCCAGGAAATTGGCATAGTCGCCTTTGTACACATACATGTTACTGTTGCCGTCCAGTTCCCAGATCTCATTACATACATTATCCAGGAAATAACGGTCGTGGGTCACCAGTAACAGCGTCACATTTTCTTTATCGAGATAATGTTCCAGCCATTCCACCATTTCCACATCGAGGTGGTTGGTCGGTTCGTCCATGATCAGCAACACATGCTTATGTTCAAAACCGATATCGATCAGGGTTTTGGCCAGGGCTACCCGTTTACGTTGTCCGCCACTTAAGGTATTTACGGGCTGCTCGAGGTGATGAATATTCAGTTTGCCCAATACCTGTTTTACTTTGGTGTCAAAATCCCAGGCATTGAGTTCATCCATATTCACAATGGAGGTACTCATGCGTTCGTGATCTTCGGTTTCACTGGCGGCTTCAAACTCCTTGATCGCGTTGATCACGGGGTGATCGTGAAAGAAAATATTATCTGAAACGGATTTTTCCTCGACGAATACCGGATCCTGTTCAAACAATACGACATCTACTTCTTTATTGATCCAGAGTTTACCGGAGTCCGCGGTTTCCTGTCCGGCCAGTATGCGGAGCAGGGTGGATTTACCCGTGCCATTCCGGGCCACCAGGGCAATTTTATCACCTTCTTCTATATGAAAGGAAATGCCCGAAAAAAGGGGCTGTATGCCATAACTCTTCGTCAATCCTTCTACTGAAACATAATGCATGGGGTAAAGATAAGTTTACCTGCTGGTAAGATATATGAGTAAACAGATCAGGGCGGTCAGCAGCAGGGCCAGCCACACTGAATATTTTTCACGGTTACTTTTCTTCCTTGAATGTTGCAGAAAATCAGCCAGTTCACGGGCAATCACCGTATCGCCCGGTGCGAGTTTCCGGATTTGTTCAGCTATCTTTTCTGCCTGTCCGGGCTGCAGGTATTTTGCGGACCTGATCACCGATTGTACAATGGTATGCATGCTTTCCGTATCCTGGAACGCCCGTAGTTTTTCCAGGCGTTCATCGGAATAGAGGTCCAGCATAAATGACAGTAACCCTTCCCGGTCCATCCGGAATTCGTCCAGCCGCGCCACATAGCGTTCCAGTTCAAGGGATTGCTGAATCATTGTGACCGGCGTTACGATTTGTTCTGTACGACGGATACCGGCCGTCTGGTTGTACCAGCGTTGCTGCAGGTAATACTCTTTTTTGGAGGGATCCGTCAGCACTTCATAGGCTTCCTTGATCTCCGCAAAGCGGGCCGCGGCATAGGGATCATTGCCCGATTTATCCGGATGCAGCTGTAAAGCCAGCCTGCGGTAGGCTTTTTTTATTTCAGTCACCGGGGCAGAAGCTTCCAGTTCCAGTAAGGCGAAATAATCTTTAATCTGCATCGGGCGCGAAGATACGGGCAGGAGGGGTGGTAATTTAACAGAAATTGCAACCTCTTTACCCGGTTTTAAGTCAGAGAAAGTGGAATTAAAGGTAACTTAGAGCGTTGTGGAGGCCCGGAGTAAGGCTTTCTAAGTACGAGGTACGAGGTACGAAGTACGAAAGGGATGTCGTAAAACGAGGAAATGTTTGTTGCTTAAGATAGACCTTCTAAAGAGGGGCTGTTGACTACCGACTACCGACTACCGACTACTAACTCCCGACTGATTTGGGAGGGGCTGTTTCCTGACACCTGACAGCAGACACCTGACACCTTTTAAAGTAAATGCACAATGAAAAAAACAACTACCAACACCCGCCGCGATTTTATCAAATCCACCGGCAAAGCCGGCCTGGCTGCCGGATTGTCGATGACCGTAATACCGGCATTGGCCAAACAGTATGCAGGACAGAAAACCGCGTATGGCTGGGTGGAAGATGTGCCTTATGAGCAGCAGCCGCTGGGCTATGCCTTTCCGGCGTTGGAACCCGTGATAGATGCCATGACCATGGAGATCCATTACAGTAAACACGCCGCTGCGTATGCCAAGAACCTGGCGGATGCCGTGAAGGCAGAAGGCGTGGATGTGTCAAAAGAGAAACTGGTTTCATTATTGGGAAGGATCTCTAAGTTCTCTCCCAAAATGCGCAACAATGGTGGCGGTCATTATAACCATGAATTTTTCTGGAAGTCCATGCGGGCAGCCAGTGAAAATAATCAGCCTTCCGGGGAACTGGCTGCAACGATTACCCGTGACTTCGGGTCATTCGAAGCATTCAAGACCCAGTTCAGCGATGCCGGTAAGAACCGTTTTGGCAGTGGATGGGCCTGGCTGGTGCTGAATAAGGAAGGCAAACTGGTCGTTGGTTCTACGGCCAATCAGGATAATCCGTTGATGGATATCAGTGATTTAAAAGGTACACCGCTATTAGGACTGGATGTATGGGAACATGCTTATTACCTGAAGTACCAGAACCGTCGTCCGGATTATATTGCGGCCTGGTGGAAACTGGTGAATTGGGAGGTGGTGAGCAAGCGTTTTGGCAAATAAGCGGATTAATCACTGTCATTGCCTGATTTGACTTATTTTATTATTTTGTCTGATATATGCTAAGTACCAAAATCAACCGACTGCTCCTGCTGGTTTTGTCAGCAGGACTCTTCTTCTATTCCTGTCAGCGTGAAATCAAGTGGCCCGAACAGCCGGCGCTGCCCAATGAGACAGCCGTCAATGATGCAGAACGCGTGACTGGAGGGGTCAATGGAATTGTAATAAACGAAAACAACCAGCCCATGGCTGGTGTAACGGTCAGGAGTGGAACCAATACCACGACCACCGACCGTTATGGTGTGTTTCAATTCAGAAATATCCAGTTGTCAAAAGCCAACGGCACCGTCAGTGTGGAGAAAAACGGTTATTTCACGGGGTACCGGAGTTTTGTAGCGGTTGAAGGACTTATCAATAATGTGCGGATTAAAATGCTGCCCAAATCCAACAGTGGCAGTTTTGATGCGGCTGCCGGTGGAATGGTGAGTCTGGGTTCAGGTGCCAAACTACAAATGCCGGCTAATTCCGTGACGGATGCAGCGGGTACAGCCTATACTGGTAATGTAAATGTGGCGATGACCTGGATTGATCCATCATCTGTGGATCTTCCTTTTAATATGATGGGTGACCTCCGGGGGGTACTGACCAATGGTGCCGAAAGAGGGTTATCTACTTTTGGTATGATTGGCGTGGAAATGACCGGCGGTACCGGTCAGGCGCTTAAAGTAGCTCCGGGCAAGACTGCTGAGCTGAGTTTCCCGATCCCGGCCTCCTTACAGGCTGCTGCTCCTGATTCCATCGATCTCTGGCATTTTGATGAAGCCACCGCCCGCTGGAAACAGGAGGGAAAGGCCGGTAAGACCGGAGCCATGTATGTAGCCAAAGTCAGTCATTTCTCTTTCTGGAACTGCGATGCACCATTTCCGCTGATTGATCTTTGTATGTCATTCAAAGATGATCATGGGGCCCCGCTGAACAATGTACAGGTACGCATCAAGCGGATCGTAAACGGCAGCTATGGCTATGGACGTACGGATTCAACCGGTAGTCTTTGTGGTAAAGTGCCGAAGAATGAGAACCTCGAATTACAACTGCTGGATATCTGCGGCAATCCGTTCTATACACAGGCAATCGGTCCGTTTACAACAAATAGTACATTGCCGGTTATCACCGTTACACTTCCGGCAGCCACCAGTCTCACAATTTCCGGCACCCTTACCACCTGTGCCAGTACCAATGTGGTCAATGGTGCCGCAGCGATCTATATTGAAGGCGGACACCAGTATACCGTAGCCGTGACCAACGGGGTATTTTCGGTTACTATTCCCCGTTGCACGAATACGGCCATCAATTATACAGTTCTGGGAGTTGATTATGCCACCCTGCAACAATCGATCCCGGTTTCCGGTACTGGTACAACCGGTACGGTGAACGTGGGTACCCTGCAGGCCTGTGGCACATCTTCGCTGGAGTATATAGAAGTAATGATTGATGGAACGCCGTTTACCCTTGCTACCCCGGCAGATTACATTAATTATAATGACTCAACCGGTGCTGCTCCTTATCTGTTTAATACCTGGATTTCAGGTGCCCGTCAGAATTCAGGAACAACAAGCGGGGGTATTCAGTTTTCGTTCCGTCATAATCAATCAGTAGCGACTGGTCTTCCTCTTGATTTTGTATATGTGAGTGCCGGACCAGGGATGACCAACTCGCAGAGTTTTGCAGCAGGCGCAGCTTCCGTTAATACAACGGTATTTGGTGCAGCCCCTGGCGGCTTTGTGGAAGGCAACTTTACGGTGCAAATGAATCTTGGAGGAACTCCAAGGACGGTAGTGTGTAATTTCAGGGTGAGGAGGTAAAGGGAAGTTGTAAGTTATAAGTATTAAGTTATAAGTATTAAGTTATAAGTAAGGAGTAGGGGTGTATTATATAAATAGCCGGTACTATGAGTGCCGGCTATTTCTATAATACTCTTTCTGCTTTATAATAATCAATAATCCAATAATTAATAATCCCTACTTAAGCTGTTTCTGAAAAAAGGACATCGTGCGTTCCCAGGCGAGCTTAGCGGCGGCTTCATTGTAACGGGTGGGAGCGGTATCGTTGTGGAAAGCATGCTGGGCGCCTTCGTACATGTATAATTCGTAAGCGATCTTATTCGTCTTCAGGGCTTCTTCATAGGCAGCTATGCCTTTGTTGACGCCCTCATCCATGGATCCGTAATGCAATTGGACCGCTGCTTTTATTTTTGCCACATCGTCAGCAGCAGGTTGTCTGCCGTAAAAAGCCACTGCTGCTTTTAATGAAGGCACATTTACTGCCAGGTTATTGCTCATGGCACCACCCCAGCAGAATCCCACACAACCGTAACTTCCATTGGCATCTTTACGGGTGCCGAGGTAATCAAAGACTTTAATAAAATTCTGCAGGTTGTCTTCCGGCTTCAGTTGCTGGAATTTTGTCCTTGCTTCATCTGCATTTTCCGGTGTGCCGCCCAGGGAGGACAGGGCATTCGGGGCAATAGCGAGGAAGCCGGCCTTGGCTGCCCGGCGGGCTACATCTTCAATATGTGCATTCAGTCCGCGGTTTTCGTGAATCACCACCACGGCCGGGTATTTTTTATCGTCTTTCGGCCGGGCCACATAGGCCTGCATATCTCCGTTCACGCCTGCATAACTGATTCGTTCGGTAAACAAATCATCTTGTGGGGTTATCGCCGAATGGGCACCATTTACTTCCAGCAAGGGCAGAAGGGCTAAAGCGGCTGCAGTACTCCCGGCCATCATCGTCAATCGTTTGATAAATTCCTGCCGGGGAAGTGGCTTGTGGGTGTACTCGTCGTAGAGGTTGATGAAGCGTTGTTCCATGGTTGTTGTAGTTGTTGATTCTTGTTTACTAAATCTACACCTTTTTTTCCGGAGTATTGGTAAAGGTGTTAGGTGTCAGGTGTCGGGAAACAGCCCCTTCTAAGAAATAATAATGATTGAAGAAGACAGGCAATGAAGTAATGTTCTTGACTGGCCCCGTAGCTTCCAGCTGCGGGGCATTATTTTGTCGCTTTTAGCGACCTGAGAAAATGTACATGTGCCCGCTCAACGAGGCTTGTAGCCTCGTTTGCGTTGCATTTGTTTTGGTAGGATGGTTCTGATTGCTCTATAGACTGCGTTAAGGAGTGAAAGATGTTTAATGTTACAAATTACAATTGTGTCACCCCTTCGGGGCTTTGCGGGCATCTTCGTTATTGCCGGGCTATAATTGTGTCACCCCTTCGGGGCTGGAGTCCTTCTACTTTTCCCATCACGGTGCGAAATGATCGTGTCATCCTGCCTGTCCCGCCTAATGCGGGGAGTAGTCCCGCTAAAGTTAACATACAGGGAAGTTGAATAAAGTCATGCGGGACGTATCGAAGGGTGACGCCGCCAATTGTGAAAATTTTTCACCAAATATTTTCTTAAAAGACCAGTTCCGGCTAACAATTGTTATCCGGTGGCACAGTAATCGCGTCTGGTAGTTAGGCCTGTTGGAGGAAACACCTACAGGGCCCTGTTGGTGATAACACCAACAGGACATCATCATCACTCATCTTGTTGGTGTTTTCACCAACAAGCTAAAACTTCAAGACATGAAACGAACATTTACATTGCCTGCTCTGGTACTGTTCATAGTGCTGGGCAGTTCCTGGCTCCAGTCAGCGGTGGCCCAGTACAATCAGAATGATTCCTACACCCAGGATGATCAGTACAGTCCCAATGACCGGAACCGGGAGGTTTCTTACCAGGACTTCTATGATCAGCTGAGTCCTTATGGTCAGTGGGTGGATCACCCGGACCATGGTTATATCTGGATTCCCGATGCGGGCCCGGATTTCCGGCCTTACAGTACTGAAGGACATTGGGTCTGGACGGAGGATGCCGAATGGATGTGGGTATCCGATTATGACTGGGGCTGGGCTCCGTTCCACTATGGTCGCTGGGACCAGGATCAGCATTACGGATGGTATTGGGTACCGGGATATGAATGGTCTCCGGCCTGGGTAGCCTGGCGCGATGGAGGTGATTATTATGGCTGGGCACCGATACGTCCGGGTATCAGCATCAATGTCAACTACAATATGGGCAGCTATGCACCGCCCTATGATTTCTGGTCCTTTACGCCACGACGGTATATTCTTTACCCAAGGGTGAGAGATTATTGTGTGGACTATCGCCGCAATTCTTCCATTTTCAGTGTCACTACCGTGATCAACTTTAATATCGGTGGACGTTGGGGTTATCGTTCAGGGCCGAGCCGTTGGGAAGCAGAACGCTATTGCGGCCGTATCACTCCGGTTCGTTTCCGGGACAGTTATTCACCTGGCCGTACGTATTTCCGGAATAATGAAGTAAGAATTTACCGTCCCAATGTGCGTCGTGATGAAGGCCGTGGTTATGCGCCACAGCGTTTTGAGCGCTACGACCGCAACAGAGATTTCAGAACTGCCCCCCGCAACAATGGCAATGGCCGTATTAATAATGGAGGTGCTAATGGCCGTCCTGAAAACGGAAACCGCAACAATGGTTTTGGAAGAAATGAAAATGGTAACCGGGATAATGGTCGTATCAATGATACACGTGGTGGTCGTCCGGTAAATCGCGACTTCCGTACCAATGGCAACGGGGACAGACAACCTCAAAGCGGTGGTACACCCAACAACAATACCGGTGGCCGTCGTTTTGAACGGAATGATAATAATAGCAACAATGGAGGAAACAATCCACGTATGGGCGGAAGTAATACTCCACGCACCGGACCTGGTGCTGATCGTCCGCAACGCAGACCCGATAATGGCAATTCAGGGAATACAGAACCCCGTCGTTTTGAAAGACGTAATGATAATGGAGGTGGGGCCGTTCAGGGGAATAATAACCGGTCAATAGAGCGTCGTCCTGTATCAAGTGGAAGTAACGGACAGCAACGGATGGAACGCCGGACCGCTCCGCAATCTCAGCCTGCACAACGTCAGGTTGAACGCCGCAGTGAAAACAGTGGAGGGAATGGTGGCGGAAACAGTGGCGGGAATGGAAGAAGAAGATTTTAGAGGGAAGCTAGAAGCAAGAAGCTAGAAGCGAGAAGGGAAGAACAGTTTCCTGTATCCCTGAACATTGATCGGTTTTTTGAGCAGGGGTTTACGGGATGTCCTTAGCCCCTCTCCTAAAGGAGAGGGGTTGGGGTGAGGTGTAGAGAGGCTAGAAGCAAGAAGCTAGAAGCGAGAAGGGAAAAAGGGAAGAGGTTAGCCATCGGCGCCTCTTCCCTTTTTTTGCCCGTATCTGGTCAGCGTACCATGCCGGATGTCTGTTGGTTTTACTTATATTTATCACGGACAAGAAAGGATTGTTTTAATATAGTTCAACAGGAATATCCAGCCAGATTCTTTTGTTGTCCATGACACCAAACTCATTGCTTTGAAAGGAAGGATATTGTTCTTGTGGTTGTATTTTACCAGTAATCTGGCAGTCGCACAGGCGCCCGGACTTACCGTTGATTTTATTTCCACGGAACAGGGATTGCCGCATAAACTCGTCAATTGCATCACCCAGGACAACCGCGGTTTTATGTGGGTGGGTACGGCCAATGGTCTTTTCCGCTATGATGGCTATTCTTTTTATGATTATACAAAGCATGTTTCCGGCTCGGATCAGTTGAAAGGACTGAATATCGGCAGTCTGCTGAAAGACAAGGAAGGTAATATCTGGATTGGGTATAATGATGGACTTTCGAAAATGGATCCGGTTACCGGAAAGACCAGCAGGATTCCCTTAACAGGATATACCGGTACTGAGCAACGTGTAAAAAGAATTATGCTCGATAGCCAGAACCGTATTCTGATCTACTTGGCCGACAACACGCTACTCTGTTATGACAGCCATTTCAAACTCCGGTTTATTTATCATTTTTCGATCCGGGTCAGAGAGGATGGATTGGATCATCCGGTAATTCTGGAGGATGCAGATCATAGTTTCTGGTTGCCTACTTTTTTTAACGGGATCGACCATATTAGTGCAGAGGGCAGGTTCCTTGAGCATTTCCGACAGGTTAAAGACGCCGGGAAAAACTGGCCCGTAAAAGTACTGATGGATCCTTATGGTATTGAATACAAGTTTGCGTTGGGCCCGCGATTTGATAAAGTCATTCAGCATCCGGCACTGGTTGTGAATGCCGCCCAACATGTATTGTTACGTCCCTATGCAAGTCCTTCAGGAATTCTTGACCAGGCTGGAAACGAATGGAATATCAAATGGAATACTGTTCATCTGACTGACCCGGTAGCAAAGAAGGAACTGGAATTCACCCTCAGTTATTCCAATGATTTTTTTTATGATTACCCATGGCTGAATGTTTACCAGGGATCTGACGGTATTATATGGACCTGCAGCCGGAAGGGTATTTTTAAAATTCATTACAGGCGCAGTCCTTTTGTCAATTTTCTTTACAGCACGCCTTCCCCGCAGAAAGCGGGCATCAGTATCCGGGGAATAACCGAAGATAAGTCCGGGGATATCTGGATCGGTTCTTATCCATATGCTGCAAACAGTACAGTAAATAATACCGTTTTGTCTGTGATAAGGGCCAGTAATAAAAATACAGCGAAACCATTTTTGTTTTACCAACCCGATGGAGGGGCTTATGATGTAGGAGGTTCCCCTGTTTACCGGATGCACGATGAAGAGGAGTACCTGCTGGCCAGTTCGGAAGCCAATTATATGTTGCATATTGAAAAAAGGACGGGCAGGGTGAGTAAAGATACCTGTCCTTTTGAAGTGCTGGCACCTATAAAAGCGTTTATTTACCGGAATGATTCGACCGTTTTTGTAACATCTGGTACTGCCATCGGAATATACCGGAAACGGCCTGGACAGAAAGCCCGTTTCAGATTATTGTATAAGAATAAGGAGGGAGACCCGTTCGACGGGGTGAATAATTTTTTTGATGCCGGTAATGGGAAATGCTGGGCGGTAGGCAATGATGGATTGTACCTGTTGAATGACGAGGGTGTCTTGTTGCGTTCATTCTCCATGGGGAATGTGCCCTCCCTGTTATTGCCCGTACTGGATATAAATTACCTGTACCGGGAGGATGCACACCTGTTTTGGCTGGGTACCCGGCATGGTATGATACGGCTGGATACATTGAAAAAAAACAGCCGTGTGTATACCACCAACGATGGATTGCCCAATAATAATATCATGAGTATTATACCGGATGAATTCGGTTTTTTGTGGCTGAGTACTGATAACGGACTCAGCCGTTTCAATCCGGCCCAGGAAATATTTATCAATTATGATGTGAATGATGAACTGCCGCACAATGAATTTAACCGGATGGCCAGTCTGAAAGCCTCGGACGGCCGTATTTATTTCGGCGGGCTAAATGGGGTGACGGCTGTTTACCCCCGGGATGTGGATACCAGTCTGAGTAACCTGCAACCGCAATTAGTCAGTTACAGTAAGTATGATGGTAAAAGGGATTCTGTATTCATTTTCCAGGCATCGGAAGTATCGGAGAACAGGATCATCTTTAGTCATAATGACCGCTTATTTAATTTCAGGGTGATGTTACCCGCTTACCGCAATACATCAAAAAACCGGTTTTTATACAAACTGCAGGGCTGGGATAAAGAATGGCAATCAGCACCCAATACCAATATGATCAGTTATAGTTTTCTTCCCGCAGGGGATTATGAACTTGTGGTGAAAGGAGCTTCTGCCGGGGATACCTGGGCCAGGAATGAGTACCGGTTGAAAATAAAGGTACTGGTAGCCTGGTACAAGACCTGGTGGTTTTATGTCTTACTGGCTGCAGTCCTTGGTTTACTGGTTTATACGTTTTACCGCTACCGGATCAACCAGGTGCTGAAACTCGAGAAGATCCGGAATAAAATATCCGCCGACCTGCACGATGAACTCGGCAGCGTTCTTACCCAGATATCCCTGCAGAGTGAAATGGTGAGCAGTAATATTTATGATGAAGAGGAAAAGAAAAACGAACTGAAGAATATCAGCAACACCAGCCGCCGGGCCATTCATGCTATGAGCGATATTGTGTGGAGTATAAAAGCGGGTCATGATAAAACATCCAGCCTCCTGGACCGGATGCGTGACCACGCCGATTTAATGTTACAGCCGTTGAATACGGAAGTGGACTTTACGGTGACTGGTATTGATGAACAAAAGGAGATGGATAATACGGTCCGGCAGGAACTTTTCCTGATTTACAAGGAAGCCATCCATAATATAGTGAAGCACAGCCAGCCCTCCGGGGTGCAAATCCGATTGGAAAACGGGAAAGAAGGGTTTGAAATGGAAATTACGAATGATATAAACCAGTTGCAATCGTATGGGGTACTGGGTGGTAATGGGTTGAAAAACATGCAGGAAAGGGCCTTGGGTATCCGGGCCCGGCTTGAAATAAAGAAGGAAGAGAACCGGTTTACGCTGACCGTTCGCAGAGAGTGGATTTGATTATGATTTTCACCCTAAAAGGGTAGGTGGCCCGGGTTATTCCCCGTTAAATTTGTAGTATGATAGAGGTTGCAATCATTGAAGATGTGGAAGCGATACGTAAGAGTATTACGGCTTACCTGGATGCCCAGGAAGAATTTGCCGTAACAGCTTCCAGTAATTCAGTGGAAGCGTTCCTGGCTTTGGATCCGGCCGAGATAAAACCGGATGTGATTCTTTCCGATATTGGCCTGCCAGGAATGAATGGTATTGAAGGAATCCGGCTTTTCCAGAAAAAATTTCCGGATGCGGAGATCATTATGCTGACCGTGTTCCAGGATGAAGAGCATATTTTCAAAGCGCTTTGTGCCGGGGCCACAGGGTACCTTCTGAAAAGCACGCCCCTTCCCCGCATCCGGGAAAGTATACTGGATATTACAGTAGGTGAAGTACCGATGAGTAAAGCCGTTGCCCGTAAAGTGTTGGAACATTTTAAGCCCAACCGTACCTATGGTGTGAAGATGGATGAACTGACAGCGCGTGAGAAACAGGTATTGCAGAATATGGTGGAAGGCTTAAGCTATAAAATGATTGCGGCCCGCCTGGATACCAGCCTGGAAACAGTTCGTACACAGGTGAAAAGTATTTATAAAAAATTACACGTCAACAGCAAGGCAGAGGCAATTCGTATCGCGATGCATAATAAAATGTAATCTTCGCGGCTGATTTCTCACCCTAACAGGGTATTTTAAAAGAATAATGATTGAAGATATTTGAGGTATTAATATCTTCAATATGAAAAAGAACTTATTCTTCTCACTCTTTTTTTTGTGCATCGTATCACAGTACAGCAGGGCACAGGGGGGCAGCAAAGAAACAGTGCTGAGCAATATCCGCTCCAGGCTCGTTTCCTTTACTGGTGCGGTATCGCTGAATGATGCGGATTTTACCATTCTCTCAGAAGATGAAAAAGGGCTCAGGCTCACCGGTACACTATCCGTTTTTTCGCTGAGCAATGTTAAAGCGGATATCTCAGCTACCAGTAATTCAGCCACCTTTACCGCAGGTTTCAGCAATGGGGTTACTAGTCAGCTGACCGTTGATGGGAAAAAACTGAGTAGTTGGTTGCCCTCCTGGCTAAATGGAAAGATGGATCTGCTTAAACTCAGTTTAAGTTATCAGGATGCCGGAGCCAGTGAGGCAAAGATGATGGTGGAACTCGGGCCACCTGCGGCAGCCACCCCGATCATTTTTCAGGGCATGCAACTGAGTCAACCGTCATTTACACTGATTTTAGATAAAACAGGGACAAATACCATTACCCAGGCAAACTTTTCCTCCGCGCTGAAGTTTGGCCTGCTTAACCTGTCACTCTCCGGTACGGCCGCATCGGATGCTAAATGGTCATTTACCGCAAATATTGGTTCCTTGTCATTAAAGGATATGTTGTCATCGATGGCGTCGGCTGTTTCGGTCAGTGTGCCTGTACTGCCGGCCCCTTTTGAAAATTTTACATTGAATAAAGCATTTCTTTCCTTTAACAGCGATAACCAGATCAACCTCGCCGGAGCATGGAATATGGGAAGTATGGAAGCTTTTTTTGATCAGCCAAAAGGACAAATGGTGCTGGCTTTGTCACCGGACAATTCATTCAGTTTTGCTAAAGTCAGTGAAATATTAGCACCGATGGATCAGATCGGGTTTAAGGATATGGCTATTATTGTGGCAAATAAAGAAATTGTGGTAAAGAAAATGACCGGAGTGTTACATAAATTAAATCTGGATGGATCCAATATACCCGCTGGTGTACAGGTAATGGGCGAATTCAGGGTTCCCTCCGACCTGCCCGGCTTTAGAGCCAAAACGACACTGACTTTATCCGGCTTATTCCCTGTACCCCTGGCATTACCCACTGTTAAAGCGGCCACTACTTTTAAGAATATGGAGTTTGGTAAAAGGTTTAATCTGTTGGAGTCATTCCTGCAGTTGAATCCTGCCGATATGAAATTCGGTGCCGGGCTGCGTTTTTCCTATAAACCGGATAATCAGAAATCATTGGATTTTACTGGTATGGGTGAGGTATCACCCCCTGCCACTTTCAATTTGATCACGTATATGAATAAGGGCAGTTTCTGGAATGAACCTTTTGGCATAAAAGGACTCCGGATCGGGGAACTTGGACTCGATATTGGTGCCGATGTGTTATCCCCGGTGCCAAGGCCGGTTATCGGCATTGCCGGTACGATCAAAATCGGCTCATTCTCCGGAACCGGGTCAGGCTCCCTGAATACGGCAAATCCGCTGGAAAGCGCGGTCTCATTATCAGTTAATGAGATCAGTTTTCAGCAAGTGGTTAATGAACTGATGTCGGATGCCGTGAAAGCGGAGATCAACAAATTGCCTGTTGGTGCCCGCGATTTCAAGATCACCAATGCCGTACTTTCCCTGGTGCCCAAAACCACAACGATTGCCGGAAAGACCCTGGACCAGGGATTCCAGCTTTCTGGTACGGGATATATATCAGGCTTCAGGGCCAGACTGAATATGGGTGGTTCTAATTCCAACGGCCTTTTCGGGGAAGCAGTGGCCGCACCTGTAATTGTGAAAAACGGAAGTACGGAGATCTTCAAGTTAACCGGGGCCAATGGCAAAGACTCCAGCCGGATCATGGTGGATCTGACAAAAACCACACTGGCAGGAGGAAACCCGTTTATGTTTTTTGATGCTACTGCAAGTTTACTGGGTATGACTGCCGGTGTAAATGTGAAAATATCTGGAACCGGTTTTAAATTTACTACTACCGGCAAACTGTTTAATAAGTTCAGTGCTGATCTGGATGGCAGCGGTAGTGGAAGTATTGACCATTCTCCGGGTATGGAAATCAGGGCGGCCATGAAAAGCGATTTGTTTGAAATATTGAATACGGAAATACTCAGTTTTATTAATAAGGAAACAAAGACGGATCAGGATAGATACAAAAAGGCAAAGGATGATCTGAAAGAAAGCCGCGATTACCTTGCCAGAACAAAAGCAGATGTTGAGGCATTTGAAAATGAGAAGGAAAGAGTTGAAAAGCAACGGAAGAAAGTACGTAGGCTGAAAAATGAAGCGGAGGATATAAATCTGAATAATGAGCCGTGGAGAGGGCCGGAAAAAGCGGCATTGTGGGCTGCATATGAAACAGCAAACGGAATTCTTAAAGGGTATGTGAAAACGCTGGAAAAATTAAGTGAAGCGATTAACTGGACCAAACAAAACGCCTATAAGGACTTAGTTAATTCGTCGCTGTCCGTAATCAATGGTTTTGAAACGTTTACCACCGGTACCAAGGCAGCGGCCCGCTGGGTGGTGGACAATGGTCTGGAAAACATGGTGGATGTAAAGTCCGCTGAATTCAAAGGGAAACTTAATGTCGTTTCCGGAGGATCGGTGACCATGAAGACCAATGTTACTTATATGGATAACGACTATAACCTCAGTTATGAATTTGAATTCAACGATCCGGCTGAGGCCGCCGAGAGGATTGCCAGAAAGCTGTTGGATAACTTAGCCAGTTCCGGCAGCAGTCCGGAATTCGGGAAAGAGCTTTTTTAAGCAAAAGTTTTTGAAGAAAAGTAGTTACTGAAACAGTAATGCATCCTGTAAAAAGGGTGCATTATTTTTTAACTGATTTACCATTTTCTGTAGATTGATAGGCCCGTTCCACCCACCGCATGGTCTTCAGCCCGTCTTCCAGGTTATTGTCGGGTTTATATTTTTTATCCGACTGTGCTTTCATCATTTCACCCATACTTCCTGCAAAAGCATCCGGGAACCAGGAACCTTCAATAGAAATGGATTTCCACTTTCCCTCCCCGTTTTCATCGAGCGTAATGTATTCAAACTCGTCCGGCACGCCTTGCGGATAATCCATGAGCAGCCCCAGCCGGATATAGATTGCTCCCCGGGTGCCTTCGATCCGTATATAGGAATGTTGATGACGGGGACCGAATTTATGACAGTGGTTGGTGAGAATACTGGCCCGCAGGTTTTCTCCATAATCCATATAGATCATGGATTTCACTGAGGCGAGTTGAGGCATATCCGGGTGTTTGATCGTTCTTGCAAAAACTGATTCAGGTTCTCCGGCCAGTTGTCGTACCAGGTCCATATAATGTATACTGTGATAGAGTATCTCCATCCGTGGCAAAGTAAACAGGAAATCCCAGAGCTGCCAGGGAGTGAGTACGTTGATATTTATTTCAATATCACAAAGCGTTCCGATTTGTCCGCTATTCAGCAGTTCTTTTGCTTTCAGGATAAATGGCGCATAACGTAACTGGAAGTTGATACCGGCTGATAGTTTTTTCTCATTGCAGACTTTCAGTATATTTTTGGCCTGTTCCAGGTTTTCACCCATCGGTTTCTGCAGTAATACGGAGGAGCCGGGTGGTATTTTTTCCAATACTGATAATAAAGCAGCTGCCGGAATGGCCAGGTCAAAAACCGTTGAGCGGCCCGCGGCATCAATGGCCTGTTCCAATGAGGCGAAAGCTACCGGTAATCCGAAGTCGGCAGCCACAATTTTTGCTTTGGCAATATCCTTATCATAGATACCCCGGACCGTATATCCTGCTTTTTTATACGCTGGCAGGTGGGCATGCTGAACAATACCGCCCGCGCCAATAATGATGATATCTGAATCTGTTTGCCGCATACTGTGATGCCCTTGTGAGGCTGTTTTTCTTTCCCAAGATAGGACAGTTCTGATAATACCTGTCATTCACTGTGCTGAATAGAGGAATCTCTTTATTATTAGAAAGAATAGTAAGTTAGCAGTATAGATGGGTCCGGACAAGTCTCCTTTCCCATCCGCAAAACCAACTGCTCATGCATGATTTCCGATCATCCGGTTTATTGAAAGTGCCTGGATTCTGGATCCTGTTTATTTTCCTGCTTTTTATAGTGGGTCGGTTTATCAAACCGGCATTCCCGGCCAGTTGGGAACAGTTTGTATATGGGATTGGCGGAACGATCGGCACTTTTTTACTCCTCTGGGGTTTTATCAAAGCTGAAAAGGGAACATTCCGTAATTATGAGCTGTTTTGGCAATCGGGTACCTTGCCCCGGTTTTTCAAAGGATTCTTATACGGGGCAATCATCTTCTCATGCATCATGTTGGTGCTTGTGGCAGCCGGCGGTATCCGTATCCGTTTTTCCAATAGTTGGGATACTTCCGCAGCCTTCTGGTATTTGTCGATTATTCCACTGGCCCTCTTTGAGGAACTGGCCTTCCGGTCCTATCCCTTCATTTTGCTCAAGAAAAAGTTTTCGTTTCTGATCACCCAGCTGATTGTTGCAGTTGCTTTCGCCGTATATCACATGATCATGGGCTGGGACACCACCGTGGCCATTTTAGGTCCGGGTATCTGGGCCCTGGTATTTGGTCTCGGTGCTGCCTGGTCAAAAGGCATTGCCCTGCCCACCGGTATCCATGTGGCATTGAATTTTTCCCAGCAGGTTGTGGGGATGAAAGAAGATAACGGGGGCAATATCTTTATCATGCAGGAACTGCCATCCGCGGCATTCATCCCAGCCAATACGGTTGGAATGATTTGTCAGGTGGCAGTAGGGGTACTGGCTTTAATACTGACTGTTATATACAGGGATAGGTTAAAATAAAACGGAGATTCATTTATAGCTGTTATTTCCTCGTTAAGCCCGCAAATGCGTTTAAAAAACAGATCTGAATCAGTTGCTTTTTTTTCTTTTTTTTAGTAATTTCAGCATCAAACCGTCCTGGAAATTCGTCTGTCACTGCCTGATTCTGGTAGTATGGGTTTCAGGTCCTGAAGCTTGTTTCAGCCTTTTCAAGACCGGGTTTGAAAAAAGTCTATGTGACTGAGATTCACGAAGTGCATCCATCAGGGAGTTTTACACAATTATTAAATGCTGCCACAAACTACTATAGTACTTTTCTTTTTCTTCGTTATGTCTGCATGTACAGGCAACAAGGAGACAAATTCTTTAAATCAGTTAGTATCACAAAAAACCAATTCCCTAAAAATATTGCAGAATAAAATAGATTCATTACGCAATGAGTCAATTGAACTTAAAGAAGAATTGAATGAATGGTTTACAGAAATAGAAATTGATAAACTCCGCGCTAAAGGTATTCAGCATCCGGAACAGGAAATTACAATTGATTTGCTCAATAAACCCAATCTTATCCCCTATCTTGGGGTATTAGGTGGAACTATGAGATTTGGTGATATAAAACTTTTGGGAGATCGATGGGTAGTTGCATACTTTGCCGATGGCCATATTGATGGAGAAATGATATTACGATACACCATTACGAAAGATTTAAAAATTAAATGGACAGTGATTGACCATTATTTGAACTAGCAATTGCGTACAACATTTGGTTTTGTGCAATGGCCATCAGTAGATATACTCAACACATAATTTATTAATATATTTTGGCGAGATATTGCCTAAATTGCTAGATTCAATATTTAGCTACTTCAACTGAAAATGAAAAAAACGATACTCCTCTTTTCTTTTATTGCAACTGTGCAAATAGTTTTTGCACAAAAATCAAACGTAGACACCATACTTCAAAAAGTCGCGTTAGAAAAAGACGAAAACAAAAGATTTGACTTATACATAAGCATGGTGGGAGCAGAAATTAACAATGACCCGAAATGGTGCATTGAGACCGGACTAAAGATATTAAACCAGGCACAAAGAGGCAATGATAAAATTGGACAGACAATGGCCTATTCCTTTTTGGGGCAGGGATACCGGCTACTGGGAAACTCTATTAAAGCCCTTGATTTTCATCATAAAGCAATTGCCATCGCAGAAAAAACCAGTAATCAATCTTTATTAGCTTCCGCAAAAAATCAAACAGGGCATATTTACAGAGACAGGGAGGAATACGATAAGGCTGCTAAAATTTATCTGTCATCCACAGCACATGCGGATAAAGGACACAATGAAAAAATGAAAGGCTGGGCTCCTTCGAACCTGGGTGCCGTATTTCTTGCTACCAATAACCTTGATTCTTCGCTGATGTATTCACAAAGGGCTTATGAAATTTTTACCCGGTTAAAAGTAATTTCCAATAATCCTTTTGTATTTGTAAACCTGGGTGGTGTTCATAGTAAAATGGGCAATACCCCCGTAGCTATGGGCTATTTTAATATGGCGCTCAATCGAAGTGAAGGCACCTCTAATATCAGGTATCGCAATTTAACTTGCACAGCTTTAGCAGAACATTTCCAACGAAATAATCAAACCGACTCCTGCGTCTTCTATGCCAGAAAAGCGATTGAAACGGTAAGCAATACTACCTTTTTTTACCTGAGCAGTAAACCGGCAAAACTACTTTCTGATATCTATGAAAAAACAAATTGCGACAGCACATTAAAATATGCAAAGCTTATAAAAACAGCCAACGATTCGTTAAGCAGTAACAAAACGAATCAGCAAATTTTATTAATGACGTTTGAAGAGGATTTACGGCAACAGGAACTGGTTACAGAAAAAATAAAGGAGCAACAACAACGAAAACAAAACATCCAGTACGCTTTGTTAGCCCTTGGCATCATCACTTTCATCATTGCATTCTTACTGCTTAGCCGGAAATTAATCACCAATACAAAGCTCATTCAATTTCTCGGCGTGGTCGCGCTGTTATTGGTATTTGAATTTCTGAATTTATTACTTCATCCCTTTTTAGAACGCACCACCCATCATTCTCCGGCACTCATGTTGCTGGCATTGGTATGTATTGCTGCGTTGCTTGTGCCCCTGCATCATAAATTGGAACATTGGGCTACGACAAAACTGGTTGAAAAGAATAAAAAAATAAGATTGGCAGAAGCAAAAAAAACCATTCAGGAGTTAGAAACAAACCCCGATGACAAATCAGAATAGAAGCACGAACGCTCAACACCGGATTTTGTGCAATGGCCGTCAGAATAAATTCTCATCGACAGAATAATACCCAGCGACATACTGGGCTGGCATGGTTTCATAGAAATTTGATCTAAAAAAGAATTTAACCCAGGAACGGCTTTTTGCAGCCCCGCTGCCAGGATCCATGCCTGACGGCAGGCAGGATCGGATCGGCCACTGCACAAAGCCCCATACGTTGGACGCTCGAAATGAAATACTAAACTAATCCCAAAACTGAATATCAATAAATGTTGAAAATATTTTCAATTGCCTTTTTTTGGCTTGTCTTCTTCGGTTTCTTTTTATACAAATTGATTCCTAAGTACAAGTACCTCAGCAATGACACTTTAGAACATTGGGGAAGTAACACTACGCTTGACAACAGTATTTTTGCATTACATATTTTTGCCGGCATCATTGTTTATAGCACCGCTGTATTGCAATTCACACCTGCAATACGCAACAAATACACTTCCTTTCATCGAACTACGGGCAAGCTTTATATTCTTTCGTCCTTGTTATGTATTACAACGTTGTATATTATGATACCCCGAACTTGGTGCATTGCGTGTCGGCCTTCACAATTTACCGTAACAAGTTTATGGTTGCTATTTACAATGCTTGCTTATTATTTTATAAAGCAAAGAAAAGTTGTGATGCATAAACGAATGATGGTAAGCAGTTTTATCTGCGCGGCCTACTTTGTTTCTATAAGGGTAATTGACACTTTCGCTATGGACGTATTTTATTATATATCTCCAAATGAAGCAACGGCATTTCTGGCTTCAGACCTATTTGTGTGGTTGGTTCCATTGTTGTTGTTCAATGCGTATTGGTTGATAAAAGATACAAAAAAACTAAGTTCAAAAACAATACGGTGACAAATTTTGTCTACATCGACTTCGACTCGTGGTCGCGGATAGATATGGAAAAATAGTAAGGACTGAACTTTCCGTCACGGTGAATGAATTGGCCAGCGCCAAACATGAACTGTGTAAAAAATCAAGCAAAAACCGAACTTTTTTTGGGTTTAGCTGAACAGTATTTGGGTTGATACAAGCTGTTATTTATTGCCGCCGGAAATGCCCTTTTAAACGTTTTTTTATACACAGAAATAAAAAGCCCCTTCTGTTAACTTGATACAGAAGGGGCTTTCTATTTTATGCTGGTAATTTGCTTTTTAGGCTATTAATCTTCTAAAAACCTGCCTGTCCGGTAGGCAGGCTTACCGCATTTGGCGGGACAGGCAGGATGACAAGGACATTCTGCCAACTGCCAACTGCCTACTGCCTACTGCCTACTTTCTCCTAAGCTTCAGCAATCATATAACTCTCCACCGGCTCACAGGTACAAATCAGATTCCGGTCGCCATGTGTGTTGTTCACCCGGGCTACAGATGGCCAGAATTTATTGGCTGACACATAGGGCAGCGGGAAGGCTGCTTCCTGGCGTGTGTACCCATGCTTCCATTCATCCGCCGTGAGTACAAACTGCGTATGCGGTGCATTTTTCAGCGGGTTGTCTTTTTTATCCGCTTTGGCTTCTTCCACTGCCCTGATTTCTTCACGGATAGATAATAAGGCGTCGCAAAAACGATCCAGTTCGGCTTTGTCCTCACTTTCTGTGGGCTCAATCATGATAGTGCCAGCCACAGGGAAACTCATGGTGGGCGCATGGAAGCCATAATCGATCAGGCGCTTGGCCACATCTTCTGCTTCGATCTCGGCTGACTTTTTGAAGGGACGAAGATCAACGATGAACTCGTGTGCACACTGACCGTTATTATTTGTATACAGGATATCATAATTGCCGGCCAGTCTTGCCCGCATATAGTTTGCATTCAGGATTGCATATTCAGTAGCCGCTCTTACACCTTCAGCGCCAAGCATACGGATATAACCGTAGGAGATGAGCAGGATAGAAGCAGAACCAATTGGTGCTGCAGATACCGCATGAGCCGTTCCTTCGTGTACGTGACCGGGCAGGTGTTTAGCCAGGTGCGCTTTTACACAAATGGGGCCCATGCCGGGACCGCCACCGCCATGTGGAATGGCGAAGGTCTTGTGCAGGTTGAGGTGACATACATCCGCTCCGATCAGACCCGGTGCTGTTAAGCCTACCTGTGCATTCATATTTGCGCCATCCATATATACCTGTCCGCCATGCTGGTGGATAATATCGGTGATGTCTTTTACTGTTTCTTCGTACACGCCATAGGTACTGGGGTACGTGATCATGATACCCGCCAGTTCCTTACTGTACTGATCGGCTTTGGCTTTCAGGTCATCTACATCAATGTATCCATTCTCCAAGGCTTTCACCACCACCACTTTCATTCCGGCCATTACGGCGGAGGCAGGGTTGGTGCCATGTGCAGAGATCGGGATCAGCATCACATTGCGGTGATGATCGCCATTGGCTTCATGGAAAGAACGGATGGTGAGCAATCCCGCATATTCACCCTGGGCACCACTGTTGGGTTGCAGACTGCAGGCGTCAAACGCAGTGATCTCGCAGAGATATTTGCTCAGTTCATTGGCCATGTACATGTAACCTTCTGTCTGAGCAGACGGGGCAAACGGATGAATTTTGCTCCAATGGGCCCAGCTCAGTGGCATCATTTCACTGGCGGCATTCAGTTTCATCGTACAACTGCCGAGTGAGATCATCGATGTGTTCAATGAAAGATCCTTGTTCTCCAGGTATTTGATATACCGCATCATCTGGCTTTCGCTCTTATGCGTATTAAAAACCGGATGAGTCAGGAAATTCGACGTACGGGTTAAGGAAGTCGGGATATGATCCAGTTCACCTTCCTGGTCGATGGTAAAGGCAACGGGGTCTTTATCGTTTTCGAAGCAATTGATCAGGTCAAACAGGTCCGCCACATCGGTGGTTTCGTCCACGGAGATACCGATATGATGTGCATCGATATAGCGGAGATTGATTTGCTGGCGCTCCGCTTTTTCACGGATGATAGTCAGATCATTGGTTTTTACCACAAGCGTATCAAAGAAAGCATCGGAAACCAGGTCAAATCCTCTTTCCTGGATGGCTTCCGCTACGGTCTGGGTATAAAGGGCGATGCGTTTAGCGATATTCTTTAATCCATCCGGTCCGTGATATACGGCATACATGGCCGCCATATTGGCCAGGAGGGCCTGTGCGGTACAGATATTCGAAGTTGCTTTTTCGCGTTTGATATGTTGTTCGCGGGTCTGCAAAGCCATACGTAAGGCACGATTGCCCTGGGCATCGATACTGATACCAATGATCCGGCCGGGCATATTGCGTTTGAATTCATCTTTGGTGGCAAAGAACGCGGCATGTGGTCCGCCAAATCCCAGGGGAACACCAAAACGTTGGGCAGAACCAACAGCTGCATCTGCACCCAGTTCGCCGGGAGGAGTGAGCAGGGTCAGGGCCAGCAGGTCGGTGGCCATGACCACAAAGGCGCCGGCAGCATGTACCTGGCTGATAAAACCACGGTAGTCTTCCACCGAACCTTTATCATTCGGGTATTGGACGATGGCACCAAAGTAAGTGGCATCAATTGAAGCGGTTTTGTAATCTCCGGTCACCACTTCAATACCCACCGGCACCGCCCGGGTTTTCAGTACATCGATGGTCTGCGGAAATAGTTCAGCATCTACAAAGAATCGCGGACGTTCGATATGATCCTGTTTGTTCAGGGCATTAAAGAACATGGTCATGGCTTCTGCTGCTGCGGTGGCTTCATCCAGCAGGGAAGCATTGGCAATAGGTAAAGCGGTCAGGTCGCTGACCATGGTCTGGTAATTCAGCAGGCTTTCGAGGCGGCCCTGGCTGATCTCGGCCTGGTAAGGGGTATACTGGGTATACCATCCCGGATTTTCAAAAATATTCCGGAGGATCACCGAGGGGGTGATCGTATCATAATACCCTTGCCCGATATAATTCTTGAATAACTTATTCTTCAGGGATACTTCCTGAATATGCTTCAGGTACTCATGCTCACTCATGGCTGCCGGGATATTCAGGGCACCTTCCATCCGGATGCCGGGAGGTACGGTTTTATTGATCAGGGAGGCCAGGCTGTCTTCGCCGATGGTTTTAAGCATGGAACGGGTGTCCGCATCACGGGGGCCGATATGCCTTCCGGCAAACTCATTCGATTGTTGTGCTGTCAGATTCATATTGAGGAATATTCAGGTATTTATCAGGAAAGTCCGGGCGGTCAGGTGGGGCAAACGGTCAGGAATACGGGTCGTAAAACTGAAATTGTTAGCCGGGAGTGACGGTACGACTTTTTTGCCCGGCAAAGTTACGGATGAGGGGGCAGAAAAATGCTGTTTTGTGGAAGCTGGGGATAAGCCGTGAAATACCGTTCTTTGTGGTATGACAGGTGACCTTTTAAAAAACTGGGAAAAGAAATCGAAGGAACGGCAGAAAATCTATAAGAACTACCTCCAACGGGTCAGCAAGAACACGGTTTTGCGCCAATTGCCCGATTATCATGAGGAGGCTTTCAGCAAAGTAGACTGCCTGCAATGCGCCAACTGCTGTAAGAATTTCTCCCCCCGGTTCAAAACCCCCGACATTAAAAGGCTGAGCAAACTGCTACGTCTGCGGGAAAGCGATTTTATCGAAACCTACCTCAAAGTAGACGAGGAAGGGGATTATGTGGCCAACACCAGTCCTTGTCCTTTCCTGGGTGCCGACAACTACTGTTCCATCTACGAAGACCGTCCTTCCGATTGCCGGCGGTTTCCCTATACTGATGAGGATGTGATCTTCAAACGACAACCGCTGACACTTAAGAATTCTACCTTTTGCCCGATCACCTATTATGTGCTGGAGAAGTTGGTGCAGGCGGAGAAGCAGGGATAGGTTGGAGGTTGGGGGTTCGAGGTTCGAGGTTGGAGGTTGGAAGTTGGAGGTTCGAAGAGACTGAAAGTAGGGAGGGGATGAAAGGTTGCCAGGTTAGTAGGGGCTGTTTACTAATGACTAACGACTAATGACTAACGACTATCTCCCCTGCGTTTTGTAAAATAAACCACCAGCCCGGCCACCAGCACCAGTGATCCCGCAATCATCAGGGCATTACTGTTTTTCTTTTTCAGGGTGTAGGAGGCATCCAGCAGCGGCTTGCCTTTAATCTGAATCGAATAGACGGGAATCCTCTTTTGCCGGGTATTGAGATAGGGCAGGGCATACGCAGGGATACCGATGGTGATCGAATCTCCCATATTGGTGGATATAAATTCATCTCCTTTTAACCCGGCTAAAAATGACGGATCAACCACAAATTTTTCTTTATAACTATAAAGCTTGAACGTAAGTGATGAACCTTTACCATTATCCGACCAGTTGTAATCCCTGAACCGGTCCGTCAGGAGGTACAGATCTTTCTCAGAACGGACCTGTTGGTTATTGTAACTGATATAGAAGAACAGACCTGCAGACAGCAGTATCAACAAGGCAACGACCATGCCTCTTCTTTTTCGGTTCATCATCATCATGTAGTTAAATTTTATATGATACTCGCTTGCGAAGCTACAAACATTAGCCCGACATCAGCCTGGTTCTGTTGAATAGCTTTTTCCTCCTGATTCGGTCTTTGTCTATGAATATTCAGTAAATTGAACATGCATTATTTTACCGACACAACCTTTTTACCTCTTTAACCGTTTTCAATCATGAATATAACTCCGAACTTTTAACCTCGAACCTCCAACCTCCAACCTCGAACCTCCAACCTCCAACCTCGAACCTCCAACTTTATAATATGAATCGCCGGAACTTTCTTACACAAACCGCCCTCAGTGCAGGTGCCCTGACCCTCCTGCAAAATGATATACTGACCGCTTTATTCCAGGAACCCTGGAAAATAAGTATGCTGACCAGTGATATCGGGGTGTTTACAGAGAGGGGGGGGACGATTCTTTTTTATTTATCAAAGAAAGGAATCGTCGTAGTGGATTCGCAATTCCCCGACCAGAGTAAACACCTGATTGATGAATTGAAGAAAAAATCAGAAAAGCCATTTAAGGTCCTGATCAATACCCATCATCACGGGGATCATTCAGGAGGTAATATTTCATTTAAAGGGCTGGTGGAACATGTGGTGGCCCATGAGAACTCAAAGATCAATCAGGAAAAAACAGCGAAACAGAATAAGAATGAGGATAAACAATTGTATCCTGATCAGACTTATACCAGCACCTGGTGCCAGAAACTGGGCAAGGAAAAGATATGTCTCCATTATTTCGGTGCCGGTCATACCAATGGCGATAGTTTTGTTCATTTCCAGCATGCCAACATTGTGCATTGTGGCGACCTGGTGTTCAACCGCCGGCATCCATATGTTGACCGTAGTGCGGGTGCCAATATGAAAAGCTGGATCATTGTATTGGATAAAGCACTGCAAACCTTCGACGCCAAAACCCGTTTTGTATACGGACATGCCGGCACCGGGTTCGATATTACCGGTAACACCGATGACCTGAAGGCTTTCCGTGATTATATTGGAAACGTACTGAAGTTTGTTGAAGGGGAAATGAAATCAGGAAAATCGAAAGAAGAAATCCTGAAAGCCACTATAATTCCCGGTAGTGAGGCCTGGAAAACGGAAGGGATTCAACGACCTTTGCAAGCAGCCTGGGAAGAGTTGAAGGGGTAGGGATGTTGGAGGTTCGAGGTTGGAGGTTCGAGGTTGGAGGTTGGAAGTTCGAGGAGTTTAAAAGGTTGAAAAGGTTTAAAAGGTTTCCGAGGTTAACTTAATCACGCTCTC
>ENA-UOWO01001492-UOWO01001492.1-activated-sludge-metagenome-genome-assembly--contig:-NODE-1492-length-30993-cov-5.253798_pt1 | contig 30993 bp, 36 predicted proteins | sample MGYA00238148_ERZ761564 | MGnify/ENA primary metagenome ERZ761564 (study PRJEB28885, sample SAMN05720194) | activated sludge metagenome | isolation source: Anaerobic digester | place: USA...
TGGCTTCAGCATATGATTTACCACCTCTCGCCAAAAGGCGTGATGGCGTGCGTTTTGGCTAACGGCTCGCTTTCTTCGCAAACCAACAACGAAGGTGAAATCAGAAAGGCGCTTATTGAAAATGATTTGGTGGATTGTATTGTCGCGCTTCCGAAACAACTATTTTATAATACCGGCATTCCAGCTTGTATCTGGTTTATTTCTCGAAAGCGCGCGGGTAATGGTGACCGCAAGCGAACTGGTGAAATTCTATTTATTGATACGTCTGAAGTTGGTTTTATGGCCGATCGCACGCACCGCGAATTTACCGAAGAAGACATTTCTAAAATCTCAAGCACTTACCACGAATGGCGCAAACACGATGGCAAATATGAAGATATTAAAGGTTTTTGCAAATCGGCAAATATAGAAGAAATTACCAAACATAATTTTGTCCTTACTCCCGGGCGATATGTTGGCATTAAAGACGAAGAAGATGATGGCATTCCGTTTGAAGACAAAATGGCGGAGCTGACCGCCAAACTTGCCGAGCAAATGAAAGAAGAAAAAAGACTGGATGATGAAATAAAAAAGCAACTTAAAAACGTTGGGTTTGATTTGGAATAACTATGGCAGATCAAGCAACTACAATTCCAAAGGGATGGAAAATGACAACACTGGGAGAAGTTGGCGTCACTGTTACAGGTAAAACTCCTTCAAAAGATAATCCCGAGGATTGGGGTGATTTTTTAGATTTCATTACTCCGACAGATATTAGTTCAGATTCAAAATACCTGAAGAAAGTTGCGAGAAAGTTGTCAGAAGAGGGGGCAAATAGATTCAAGAAAATGATAGTTCCTTCAAAATCAGTCGTGGTAACTTGTATCGGTTCTGATATGGGAAAAGTGGTGATGAATGAGAATGAAGCGCTCACGAATCAACAAATAAATTCAATTAAGATTAATTCAGAAAACGACAAAGATTATATTTTTTATCTCTTAAAGGATTCGTATTCGATTTTGCGAAATATTGCAGTTGGCGGTTCGACGATGCCAATTTTAAATAAAACTACTTTTGAATCTTTAGAATTTTTAATCACTTCTCTTCCCGAACAACACGCGATTGCATCTGTGTTGTCATCTTTGGATGACAAGATTGAACTTTTGCGCGAGCAAAACAAAGCACTGGAAGCCACCGCGCAGGCGATTTTTAAGGAATGGTTTGTGAATTTTAATTTCCCCGGCGCGACTGGAAAGATGATTGATTCTGAGCTTGGCGAAATTCCGGAGGGGTGGAGGGTTGGAACGGTTAATGATGTTATTGAAAGATTTTCTATTACTTATCGTTGCGACCAAGGCGATCTATCCCCAAAAGGAAAAACACCAATTTTTGATCAAGGGACAAGTGGTCTTTATGGATACACCGAAAGAGATGCAGATTTTCAAGCAAGCACAGAAAACCCAGTGATTTTATTTACCAATCACACTTGCAATATGTGGTTTGTAAATTATCCGTTTTGTGCTATTCAAAATGTGATTCCATTTCGGGGTAATGCTGACTATAGCACTTTTTTTGTTTTTTATATGACACTGGGCAAAGTTAAGTTTATTGAATACAAAGGACATTGGCCTGATTTTGAGCAGAAAAAACACATTATCCCAAAACCAGAGACCGCAAATCAATTTGCAGAATTTGTAAAACCTTTGCAATACAAAATTTGGAATAATAATTCCGAAGTCGAAACCCTTTCCAAACTTCGCGATACTCTTTTACCAAAGTTGATGAAGGGCGAAGTGCGAATAAAAGATTTTGATAGATAAATATTATGCAGAAACTAAAAGAAGCAATTGCGGGAAAAGAAAGATGGAATGGACTTGAATCCTACATTGTTTTGGTTGATGAAAATCGAGAGACGAATCCAAATGCTTCTTTAGACGGAGCGAAAGGTATTTTAGAATCGGTATCAAAAACTATTTTAGAAGATAAAGGAATTCAATATGCGCCAGATTCGAAAGTCGGTCCGCTAGTAAAAATGGCATTTGAATCATTGCCTGTTTTTGCAAAATTATCAGATAAGGATCTGGATAGCGCAAAATCCATCCTTGGATCATTCGAAAATATTACAAGAGTTATCGGCGAATTTAGAAACGGTCATGGATTTTTTTCACACGGCCAAGATTTACAAGCTGAAAAATTTGATCGATATCTTGTGGAATTAACAATTTCTTCTTCTGACCTACTCGCGAGTTTTTTAATTGTTTCTCACGCAGAGGATCTTAAAGATAGAAATAGAGTTTATTACGAGGAAAATGACGAGTTTAATAGATACATTGACGAAACGAGTGAGGAATACCCAGTTGTCCGTGGTATACAATTATCGCCAAGCCGTGCGTTGTTCAGTGATATCGAGGCATACAAAGAAGAATTGTTAGTCTTTATTAACGAAAAAATTGATTTGATAGAGCGATTAGAAAAATCGGAAAACTTTGTCTCTACGCGGTCGATTTGCTCTGATTTGATTCCGCTCCAAAATTATTTAACTGAAACTGAATTAAAACGAGTCATTCGTGCCGGTATAGATAATCCACAAATTTACAGAATATTAGGACACGGATACACACGGAATCTGTTTACATGGATTCTTGAAGAAAAAGACGAAGTGCTTACCCCGCAAGAGATTACAGATTTAAAAACGGCTTTCGCTAAGAAATTATTTTAAAATTATGAGCAAAATATTTGAATCAACAATTGAAGAATTTGTAATAGAACTCTTGCAAAATAAGGGCTGGCAATATTTGTCGCCCGAAGAACAAGAAATGGAACGCCGAAATTTAAGTGAAGTGGTTTTGAAAAGTCGTTTGAAGCGAGCGATTGAAACGATCAACCCCACTATTTCAGAAGAAGCGCGCGAACAAGCACTGCGCCAAGTTTTGAATTTGCCAAGCCAAAATTTGATTGATAACAACGAAGCATTTCATCGACTGCTCACCGAAGGTATAGAAATTGAAGTGATGGGCGAAGAAGGAATCAAGGGCGATAAAGTTTGGCTGGTTGATTTTTCACATCCGGAAAACAATGAATTTTTAGCGTGCAATCAATTCACTGTTATTGAAAATAACATCAACAAGCGCCCCGATGTAGTTTTGTTTGTGAACGGCTTGCCTTTAGTTGTGATTGAACTAAAAAATCCAGTTGACGAAAACGCCACAGTTGCCAAGGCATTTACACAACTCCAAAACTACAAAAACGCTATTCCGTCACTTTTTTATTACAACGCCGCCCTTGTAGCATCTGACGGATTAGATACGCGCGCTGGGACAATCTCGTCTGATATTTCACGCTTTCTCGCGTGGAAATCAAGTGATGGTTTTAAAGAAGATACTGTAACAACTCCACAAATTGAAACACTCATCAAGGGAATGCTTGGAAAAAATATTTTACTTGATTTAATTCGACACTTTATTGTTTTTGAAAAAAGCAAAAAAGAGGACAAAAAAACAGGTTTATCTTCCGTTGTTAATATAAAAAAGATTGCCGCCTACCATCAATATTTTGCTGTGAATAAAGCAATCGAGGAAACTTTACGCGCAACAAGCAAGCAAGGCAACGGCAAGGCAGGTGTGGTATGGCATACGCAAGGAAGCGGAAAATCGCTTTCAATGGTTTTTTATACTGGAAAATCAGTTTTGGAATTAAATAATCCGACAATTGTTGTTATTACAGATAGAAATGATTTAGACGATCAGCTTTTTGATACTTTTGCATCCTGCAAACAATTGCTTCGTCAAGAACCGGTGCAAGCGCACAATCGTGAAAATTTGAAAGAACTTTTGCGCGTTGCCGGTGGCGGAATAATCTTTACTACCATTCAAAAATTTTTCCCAGAAGATGGATCGGCAAATTTTGATTTATTATCTGAAAGAAAAAATATCATTGTTATTGCCGATGAAGCGCATCGCAGTCAATATGGATTTGGCGCAAAAACTTCAGAAAAAAATGGCGAGATTATTACGAAATATGGCTTTGCTAAATACTTACGCGACGCTTTGCCTCATGCTTCGTTCATAGGCTTCACCGGAACACCGATTGAAAAAGAGGACGCCTCTACTCCGGCAGTGTTTGGCAATTATGTTGATGTGTATGATATTGCCCAAGCGGTAGAAGATGGCGCGACCGTTCTATTTATTATGAATCACGCCTTGCGAAGGTTCATTTAAAGCCGGAGGAAGCGGCAAAACTTGATGAAGAAGTTGAGGCAATAACCGAAGGTGAAGAAAGCACGGCCAAAGAAAAAGCTAAAGCAAAATGGGCGCAATTGGAAGCGATTGTTGGACATAGAGATAGGTTGAAAGTTGTTGCGACAGACCTTGTCGATCATTTTGAAAAACGCCGGTGCTAAAAGAAGTAAAAAGTAAGGAAATAATCACAGACAAAAATAAGCCAGTAAATTTACTTATTGAAGGTGATAATTATCACGCGCTTTCTGTTTTGAATTATACACATAAAGGTAAAATCGATGTTATTTATATTGATCCGCCGTATAACACGGGGAATAAGGACTTTGTTTATAACGACCGTTATATTGATAAGGAAGATGGTTATCGCCATTCAAAATGGTTATCTTTTATGGGAAAAAGATTGAAGCTGGCGAAGAATTTATTAAAAGATACGGGAATAATTTTTATTTCAATCGATGATAATGAAGTAGGTCAGTTGAAGGTGCTTATGGATGATAAAAATTATGGACTATTTGGAGAAGCTAATTTTGTGGCACAATTCATTTGGAATAAAAAAACTGGACGACAAAATGATGCAAGATTTGTTTCAACAAATCACGAATATATTTTATGTTATCTCAAAGACTCAAATAAGGGGGAAATAAATCTATTACCTCGAACAGAAGAATTAAATAACTCTTATAAAAATCCAGACAATGATCCGAGAGGTCCGTGGACTTCTGTTACTTTGCAAGCGAAAAGCGGGACTGAAGCTAATGTTTACGAAATAATCTTTCCTAATAAGAACAAGTGGAAACCACCTAGAGGGACATACCCAAAATTCAGAAAAGATAAATTATTGGAACTTTATCATGATAATCGCATTTGGTTCGGAGAAAAAGGGAAAAATGTCCCGAGACTAAAGAAATTTCTGTCGGAGGTACAACAAGGGTTAATACCCAATACACTATTAATGGCGGATGAAGTTGGGAACACACAAAGAGCTAAAGAAGATTATAAAAAGGTTTTAGCAAATATAAATTTTGACAACCCAAAACCGCTACAACTAATTAAATATTTAGGAATTATTGGTGGTAATAAAAATGCTACTGTCTTAGACTTTATGGCTGGTTCAGGAACAACAGGTCATGCTATTTTAGAATTAAATCAATCAGATGACGGTAACAGAAAATTTATTTTATGTACTAATAACGAAAACAAAATTTGCGAAGAAGTCACATATCCTCGTATCCTAAAAGTTATTAAAGGGTACAAAAATTTAAAAGGCGAAAAAATTGAAGGACTTGGCGGAAATTTAAAATATTTCAAAACCGATTTTGTTGATTATAAAGAATCAACCGATAAAAATAAAATTAAACTAACAAAAGAAGCCGTAGAAATGCTTTGTGTTAAGGAAGGAACATTTGAATCTGTGTTGAATAACGAAGATTTTAAAATTTTTAAAAATCATGATAATTATACCGGAATAATTTTTGATCAATTAGCGATTGAAGATTTCAAAAAAGCAGTTAAGGACATAAAAGGTAAAATCAGCGTTTATGTTTTTTCTCTTGGCGATGATTCATTTGAAGATGAGTTTGAAGATATAAAACAAAAAGTAAAATTATCGCCAATTCCCGAAGCGATTTTGAAAGTCTATAGAAGAATTTATAAATAAAGGAATAAAAATATGCAACTAAAAATATACCAAGAAGACGCCATAGCCGATTTATTGGATAAAGCCAAAAAACTCTTAAGCGCGGACGGCGGTAAGAAATTGGTTTTTAAGGCGCCGACCGGTTCGGGCAAAACAATAATGATGGCGGAGTTTTTAAAGCAATTGGTTGATGACAAGGAAGTAAAGCAACCTCTGAGTTTTATTTGGGCGGCGCCGAAAAAATTGCATATTCAGAGCAAGGAAAAATTGGATATTTATTACGAAAAAAGCCGAACTTTAGAATGTTCGTATTTTGAAGATCTGAACGATAGAAAAATTGATGAAAATGAAATCCTGTTTTTTAATTGGTCTAGCGTAAATAAAAAAGGAACTAACACTATTGTTAAAGAAAACGAACAGGAATTTTATCTTTCAAAGGTTTTGGAAAGAACACGAGAAGAAGGTAGAACAATCGTTTTGATTATTGATGAAGTCCATTATTCATCCGGACAGATGGATAAAAAAGAAAAGTCGGCCGCGCTTCAGCTTCGCAAAGATATTGACCCAAGTTTAACGATAGAAGTTTCGGCAACCCCGATTCTTGAGGGCGATTATGATGTAAAAATTCTAGTGGACGATGTGAAAAAAGAAGCGATGATAAAAAAGTCGCTGGTTTTAAATGAAAATTTTGTAAATGTTTTTAAAGAAGGGAAAATAAAAACTGAATTGGGCGAAAAAAAGTATAACAAAGATAGCGAAAAAACTGTTATAGGCGAAGCCTTAAAAAAAAGAACGGAACTAATCAAAAGCTACAAAAAAGAAGGTAGTAATATAAATCCGTTAGTCTTGATTCAGTTGCCAGATAGAAAAGGACAAAGAGAGGACGAGTTGAAGGACAAGGTAATAAAAATTTTAAAAGATGATTTTAATATTTCTACCGAAAAAGGAAATAACAAGCTGGCTATTTGGCTTTCTGGCGAGCATATTAACAAAGAAGATGTAGAGAAAAATGATAGCGAAGTAGAGGTTTTGCTTTTCAAACAAGCGATTGCTTTGGGCTGGGATTGTCCGCGAGCGCAAGTTATGGCTCTGTTTAGAGAGTGGCATAGTCCGATTTTTTCTATTCAAACAGTAGGAAGAATTATGAGAATGCCAGAACCAGATCGAGGTAAATATTATGGTGAAGAAATTTTGAACTACGGTTATATCTATACAAACATAACCAATGTGGTAATCGACAAAGATGTCGCCCCTGGCTATGTGTCGTTTCTAACCAGTAAAAGAATAGATAAATACGAGCCGATTAATTTAGTTTCAGTTTATCCAAAGCGACATCGCGAAAAAACAAGATTATCTCCGCGGTTTATTGAAATATTTTTAGCTCAAGCGAAAGCGGATAATCTAAAAAGCAAAATAGATAAAACGGCAAAAAAGGTTGATATTAAGATTATTTCTGATTATAAGGCCAGCGATATTGATACATTGGCCGGTTCAAAAATTGTAGGCGATAAATCAATCACCGTAAGTGACTCTGATTTACAGAAATTATTTGATTATTTTGCGAGGAATAGCCTTCGTCTTTTTTACCCGGAAGACAGGTCTGTAAATAGGGTTAAGGAATCTATTTATAAATTTTTTGAAAAAGAGTTGAAAATGGATTATTCAGAAAAGTGGGAAGAAATTGTAAAAATAGTTTTGGGTGATAATAATCCACAGCGTTTTTTAGATGTTTTAGATAAAGCGCAAATTGAGTATAAAAATGAAACCGAAACAAGAGAGGGGGAACTTGCTAAATTAGACAATTGGAATGTTCCCGAAGTTTTATCTTTTGGCAGTGATTATGCAGAGGAAGCAAGGGGCAAGTCAGTAATGAGGCCGTTTTATGTAAAATATTTATCTGAACTGGAAAAATCTTTTACAGAAGTTTTAGATAATTCGGGAAAAGTTGAATGGTGGTTTAAAAATGGAGACAGGGATGCGACATTTTTTGCCGTGTCGTATGATGAGGACAAAACGCCATTTTATGTTGATTTTGTAGTCAAATTTAAAGACGGAAGAATTGGATTATTTGATCCGCATGGGACACAATTTTCTGATTTTGGACTAAAATCTGATGGATTACAAAAATATATTAAGGAAGAAAATAAAAAAGGTAAAAAATTATTTGGTGGGTTGGTTGCAAATACTGGTAGAACAACGAGCAATGGTAGGTGGGTTTATTTTACCGATAGCGGTGCTAAATTCAAAAAAGGTGAGTTCGGTAATTGGACAGATTTGGAATTTTAATTTTAGGTTGCGCGATAGCTTCGTTAGCACAAAATTTGGCGCTTGGATTTTTTTCTGAAATATTAGGAAAGATTTCAGATAGTATTAAAGAACAAAAATACATATAATTTTATAAAGATATGAAATACGATATTGTAATTGTGCTTTGTCCAGAAAAAAAGAATTCTGATGGCAAGTTTCCAGAGTTTGAAAGCAATAAATATCTTGGAGGTCAAACGAGGATGGACGCTGTCTGCGAAATTTTTAAAAATAATAATAAAGCAGAATTTGTTCTTGTTGGTGGATATAGCAAAGATGCCTTAATTTCAGAAAAAGTGGAAGATATGAAAGAATTTTTAGAAAAAAATTGCAACGGAATTATGATTACCGAATGTCCTTCTCTGCCGTGCACAAAACATAACTTGATCGCAGTTTTTAATACTTGGAAAAAAAATGGAACAACAATCAAAGGCAAAAAAGTAGGGCTTTTAACAAATTTTTATCATTTACCGCGAGCATTAAGATTTTGGGGCGAATTGACCAACGAAGAAGAGTTTAGTGAAATTCATGCTCCAATACCGATAATTGCAGAATCTATTATTAAGCAAGATGGATTATATATTAGGTTTATAGAATATATTTTGAGATTAGACAGTGAAATTAATGGGCTTAAAGACAATGAGATGGGAACCTATAAAGATAATTGTTTGTCAAAAAGAGAAAATTTAGATTCTTTTAAGGATATTATTAAACAAAAGAAAGAAATTTTATTAACAAGTAACGAAAGAAAAGAATTAGAGGATAAGTTGAGATAAATTAAGCCACTAAGCAGATTTAAGAATAATCATTTCGCGGGCTTTAAAATTCAGGGTCGGATTTATTTATATTATTATAAAAAAATGAACATACAAATAGAGGAAGAAAATATTGCGGAATTAATTTCTGACGAGATTGAACTTAGTAAAGCTCAAGATGCGGTGGATTTAATGGCAAAATGCGGTTTTGAAGCCAGAAAATTAATTATTTACGAAAAGAATATCACTCCTTCTTTTTTTGATTTAAAAACAGGAATTGCCGGAGAAATATTGCAAAAATTTGTAAACTATAATTTTAAAATCGTGATTGTTGGAGATTATTCAAAATATCAAAGTAGTGTTTTAAAAGATTTTATTTATGAAAGCAATAAACAGGGCGAAATTAATTTTGTTGAATCCTTAGAGGAGGCGAAACAAAAATTATTAAAGTAAACTTGAAGTAATAGAAAAAAGAAAAATAAGAATCAGAGAAGTAAGATTGACGAATACTTTAATTATGATATAATAACTGTGTAAGTTCTTTGAATAACAAACAATGTAGTTCGTGCATCTAATTCGAACCGTTTATACCTCCTCATAGGTAGGCAACTTGGGAAATCTGCGAGAAGCCACATGGTATAAATGACTAACCTTAAAAGCGGTTGGGAGATTTCATTAAGCTGGGTCGAAAGCTTGATCAAATCTCTTAGCCGCTTTTTGTTGTTTAGTCCACAACAGACGGTTAAGAGCATTATTAACTTAAATTAATAATTCTATGAAATACATAAAAGCATTACTAAAATTCAAAGGAAATACATATTGGATAAATCTCGAAGGTTTATATAAGAAAAATGGGGAGATTGCCATAGATGTATTAGAAAATGGAAAGTGGAGAGATGTAGAGAAAACAGAACTTGACCTATTTGATTTAATGGAACAAGGAGTAATAATTGGGACAGAAAAAGAGCCCAATTAAAAAATAATAAAAATAAAATAAAAAAATATGAATTTAATACAAAAAGCAATTTTAACAGTAATAAAAGCACATGAGGGCCAAGTCAGAAAAGGGGACGGAAAGACACCTTATGTCCTTCATCCATTAGAAGCAGGCATAATACTTTCTAGTTATACAACTAGCGAGGCCTTAATATCTATTGCCATACTTCACGACGTTATAGAAGATGGTAATGTTAATTATGAAGAAATAAAAGATAATTTTTCTGAAGAAATAGCAGACGGGGTTAAACTTTTAACTCAAGACAAATCAATAAAAAATTGGGAAGAATGTAAAGTAGAAAATTTAGCAAGATTGTCTCAAAATATGACAATATATATTATTAAAGCAGTGGACACCCTACTTAATATGAGAGATCTTTTTCGTACAATAGAAACACAAGGAGAAAGCGTATGGGAAAGATTTAATGCTTCTAAGGAATTGAAAATGCAATATTTTGAAAAAATTCTTCAAGATACGAAAACAAACCTGCCAATAGATCTATTGGAAAAGTATATTTCTGCGCTTAAAGATTTACAATATTCTCATCTATTGCCAAAAGAAAACAAGATTGGATTTATTTAATAAATGCTTGTTAAAATCATAATTTCTGGTAAAGAGGAAGATATAAATATAAAATTAGAAAATGAATATGCTAAAAATTTTGGATATATAAAAAGCCAGTCTGTTTGAGGACTGGTGCTCATAATAAAGACAATTTATTTTTTAATCTTTTTTAGAAAAAGATCAGTTGTGCAGAAAATAACTTTATTGTTTTCAATAGGTTTTAGTTCGCCCGATCTTACCATTTCATCTAAAACAGAATTTAGCTCTTCTCTAGTGTAGCTGATAGGATTATCCTCAAAAGCATAAAGTATTCTCATTATACTAAAGGTGACTTGTTTTTCCTTTATGCTGAAGATATTAAGATTTTGTTTTTTAATTACTAGATCTTCGATGATTTTAGTAACATCTTCCCTAAGCGTCAAATTTTTAAACCTCCTATAAAAACAATATAAACATTATTAGTAATTGTCAAATGCGTTAATTTAAATGCAAAATTTTAGATAAAAAATGTGGCTGGAAACCAACCACTTATTTCATCAATTATTTGATGAATATATTCTTCTGGCGTTTCTTTTTCTACACCCTTTTTTTCGAAAGGGTGCTGAAAGTTCTCCATTACTTTTTCTCCCAAAACCTTGCTTTGGGCAATGAAGATTATCCCCACCATTATTAAAATAAGGGCGAGGATTACTAATATGGATCCTCGGAGCCTCATAGTGTATTAATAATAACATAATTGTTATTATTGTCAATAGTTATAATAAGCGAATAAAGAAATAGGTAATTAGTAGGTGTAGGTTTTTTAATTTTGTGATATAATTAAAATATGAAAAATAAGAATATTTATTTAAAAGAAGAAATAGCATCTCTTATTCTACCAATTCTTGGTTTGTTTATTTTGCCGTGGCTAGTTTCGTCTTTTTGTAATATGGGCATTTTTTCTATCGGCGATTTATTTATTCAGACATTAATAGGAGTGGCTTTTTTTGGAACCGGATTCTTTCTTATAAGTTCTTCTGTTTTTTTATTTGCCGAAATAGGAAGGGGCACTTTGGCGCCGTGGCATCCAACACAAAAGCTTGTTATATCAGGAGCCTATAAATACACAAGAAATCCAATGATTGCAGGAGTTATCTTTATAATTTTTGCTGAGGCCTTTTTGTTAATGTCTTTGGGAATATTAGTTTATGGTATTTTATTTTTATTTTTTAATACGCTTTATTTTAAATTTTTTGAAGAGCCAGAATTAGTAGAGAGATTTGGCAAAGATTATATTGAATACCGAAAAAATGTGCCGATGTGGATTCCTCGGATTAGGCCATATCAGCCAAAATAGCATAAATTTTTTAGAATAAAAAAATAAAAGCCGACACAAAGAGTCGGCTTTGGTTTACAAAACAAAACAGAAAGCATATATTATAATTATTAGATAAGCAAAAATTACTAAATATTTATGCAAAATCCTTTATTTTATCTTTTTAGCAAGATGTGGAGATATTCTTATGGAAATCATAAGAATGTGGTTTTGTATATTATTTTATCGATTTTTTCAAATTTGATTTTTGCCTTAGAGCCATTAGTTATTGGACTTTTTTTGAATACTATTCAGCTTCAGGGAGTTGGTAATGGAAATTTAGGGTATTTATTTTTTATATTAAGCCTTTTATTAATTATTGAAATTTTTGTGTGGGTCTTTCATGGGCCTTCTAGAATTATAGAAAAAAGAAATGCTTTTTTTGTGCGTAAAAAATATAAAAATTATCTTTTAAATGGGGTGATGGCTTTGCCAATGGAATGGCACGCGGACCATCATTCTGGAGATACAATTGATAAGATTGAAAAAGGAACATCGTCCCTTTTTACTTTTTCAGAAAGAACTTATGAAATCATTGATACGGCGATTGCGTTAATTTCTGCTTTTGGCATTATTTTATTTTTTGATCGTTTGGCCGGGATTGTAGCCATAGCGATAACCTTATTTGTATTTTTTGCTTTAACTTTTTTTGATAAAAAATTAGTGCCTGGCTATGGAATTGTAAATAGGGCGGAAAATAAGATTTCCGAAAAAATATTTGATATTTTGAGCAATATTACAACAGTTATAATTCTTAGAGTAGAGACCTTGGTTTTAAAATCGATTAACAAGAGCATAGAGGCGCCTTTTAAGCAGTTTGATAAAAATAATATTATAACGGAATGGAAATGGTTTTTTGCTTCCTTTTTTGGAAGAATTGCTACTGTGGCAGTAGTGGGAATTTATATTTTTTCTAATCTTTCAGCCGGCACCATTCTTATTGGCACGATATATATTCTTTATGGATATATAAATCAAGTGCGCAATACCTTTTTTAGGTTTGCTTATTTATATAATGAGATTGTTCGCTATCGTGCTTCGGTTGGTAATTCAGAGGAGCTTTCAAAATATTTTTATTCAACTGCCTTAACTGGAGATAAGCGATTGCCCAAAAATTGGTCAAAAATAAAGATCGAAAATTTAGGATTTTCTTACGAGACAAAAGATAACGCAAAACTACATTTAGATAACATCTCTTTTAATTTTTTAAGAGGAGAAAGAATTGCTTTGATTGGTGAGAGTGGTGGAGGCAAGACCACTTTTCTTAAAATTATGCGTGATTTATATCAGCCCCAAAATATTAAACTATTTATTGATGATAAATTAATTTCCGATGGTTTTTCTAAGATTAGCGATTCTATTTCTCTTATTCCTCAAGATCCAGAATTGTTTGCTACAACTGTTAAGGAAAATCTTACTTTGGGTGTAGAGTATCCAAATAAGCGGTTAAAAGAATTTACAGATATGGCTTGTTTTACTCAAGTTATTGATCGTTTACCAAATAAATTAGAGTCATCTATTTTTGAAAAGGGGGTAAACTTAAGTGGCGGAGAAAAACAACGCTTAGCACTAGCGCGAGGACTGTTGGCTTCTGTAGACAAAGACATTATTCTTTTAGATGAACCAACGAGCAGTGTCGATTTTCAAAATGAATTAAATGTGTTTAAAAATATTTTTTCTGCATTTCCCATGCAAACAATTATCGCTTCTGTGCACAGATTACATCTATTGTCTTTATTTAATAGGGTTTATTTTTTTGAAGGTGGAAAGATTATTGCCTCGGGAACATTTGAGGAATTAAAGAAAAATTCTCCGGAGTTTAATATTCTTTGGGAAAGATATATTAAAACGCGAGATAACGAAGTATAGCTTAGTAGGGCCTTAAAATAACCCACTTTTAGTGGGTTTTTGTTTATGGTATAATTAACCCGTACATAAAAATTTAATTTTAAAAATATGAAAAAAATAACCTTATTCATAATTTTAATTTTTCTGGTTGGCGGTTTAATGGTTTGGTATTTTATGAATCAGCCAAGTGTTCAAAAAGATATACCAGAACTTATTAAAGTTCAAAATCTTAAATCAAATCAAGAAATCCAAAGCCCTTTTATTATTAAAGGTGAGGCAGTGGGGTCTTGGTTTTTTGAAGCCACTTTCCCAGTAAAATTATTAGACGAAAATGGCAATGTTATAAAGCAAACCTATGCCCAGGCGCAAGGCGAGTGGATGACAGAAAGTTTTGTTCCTTTTGAAAGTATTTTAACTTTCTCAATCCCAAAAGATCAAAAGGGAACTCTTGTTTTACGAAAAGATAATCCTTCGGGATTGCCAGAAAATGATAAAGAAATTAGAATTCCAGTAATTTTAAAATCCACGGAAAAGCAAGCCGATTTTTTTGAAATAGGAAATCTTGTTAAAGATAATCCTGGCTTGAAATCCGGAGTTTGGTATGTGGTTTATGAAGAGCAGGGAGCTCCGGCATTATATAGCGAGCTTAAATTTAGCTCAGACAGTGCTTGCCAAATTGGATCAACTTCGCAATCTTGCAGTTCAGTAGCATTAGAAGCAGGAGATAGAGTTGAAATTACGGGTTGGAAAATAGACAATGCGGTGGTTGTTAAAAATATGCTGATTCAAAAAACATCCGATCAGATAAGAAAGATAAAATTATATTATTATAATCCGGAGTTAGATAAAGATGATACTGGAAATGTAACGTGTAGCAGAAAAGGATTAGTAGCAGTAGACCGAGAAATTCCTTTAACTATTACACCAATACAAGATGCGATAAAGCTTCTTATTTCTGGCAATCTAACCAGTGCTGAAAAATCAGAAGGCCTTACCACTGAATATCCTTTGGCTGGATTTTCTTTGAAAGCTGCTTCAGTAAATAACGGCGTTCTTACACTTACCTTTGAAGATTTATATAATAAAACCAGCGGTGGATCATGCCGAGCTGGGATATTATGGTTTCAGATTGAGGCCACAGCAAAACAATTCACAGAAGTTAAGCAGGTTAAATTTATGCCAGAAGAGCTTTTTCAGCCATAATATCAGGGGGGCTGAAAATAGTTAAATTTTGTATTGTGCAAAAAAAATGATTATAAACTACTCAAACACAATAGACCCGTTGCTTAAAAATATTAGAACAAAAATTTTTGAAGAGTCCTTAATACAAAAGGAGAGTTTGGTTTTAGATGTTTGTTGTGGAACAGGAGATCAAGCTTTTTATTATGCAAAAAAGAGCGATTATGTTTTTGGAGTTGATTTGGATTCTCGCATGATTGATTTGGCCCAAAAAAGAAAACAACAAACAAAAAACAATAACCCAAATTTTATAATCTCAGATGCGAGCAATTTGCCTTTTCAGGATAATTATTTTGATTTAGTTTCAATTTGCCTTGCTTTACATGAAAAAAATCAAAAATTAATAAATAAAATAATTTCTGAAATGAAAAGAGTTACTAAAAAAGGCGGAACAATAATGATAATTGATTATAACGTGCCATTGCCTATAAATTTATTAGGCTTATTTATCAGAACGATAGAGTTTTTTGCTGGGAAAGATCATTTTAATTGTTTTAATAATTATATTAAATTAGGGGGGATAGATAAAATTTTAAAGCAGAATAATTTGGAAGCAAAGGAAAACCTTTTTCTTATGCATCGAATAATCAAATTGGTTAAAATTATAAATTAAGCTGTTTTTATTAAAAATATTTTTATTATTTTTACTTGACAAGTAGTCGTTATGAATATATACTCATAATAGATAGAGATACTAGTCCTATCTCTGTATAAGAATCAATAAATAATAAATATATGCCAAATTTAGATAAAACAGGGCCCGCAGGAATGGGTCCGGGAACGGGTAGGGGTATGGGTCCTTGTTGTGGGGGAATGGGTTGTGGTTATTATGGACGAGGTATGGGAGGTAGAAGATTTTTTACTAAGAAAGAAGAGGCGGAATTATTAAAAGAAGAGGCGAAAAATTTAGAAGAAGAATTAAGGGCGGTTAAAGAAAGGATTAGTGAGATTGGTGATTAAGAAAAGACCCGCTCTTTAAAAAGAGCGGGTTTAATTTATTAATTAATAAAATTAAAAATGAAAATAATAAAAATAGGAGCAACTTGGTGTAAGGGATGTAAAATAATGGGGCCGAGATGGAAAGAAATAGAATTAGAGAACCCTTGGCTTGTAACCGAATATTATGATTTTGATCAAAACCAGGAGATTATTAAAAATTATAATATCACAGCTATGCCATCTTTTATTTTCTTAGATAAAAATAATAATGAAATCTTGCGTTTAAGCGGAGAAGTAGATAAAATAAAATTGATAGAAGCAATTAATCAAAATAAAGATAAATAATATGGTTAGGCCGTTTAAACCTAGGAGGCTTTGTTTTAATCCAGAGGTTACATACTTTAAGCCCAGGGCGATACCTTTATCTTCTTTAGAAGAAGTTGATTTAAGATTGGATGAATTGGAAGTTTTGAAACTTTGCGATTATGAAGAATTAGAACAAAAAGAAGCTGCTAAAAAAATGAAAATTTCCCAAAGTACATTACAAAGGATATTATCTTCGGCGAGAAGAAAAATTGCAGAAGCACTAATAGAAGGCAAAGCTATAAAAATTAGTGAGGTGATAATTTAAATAAAAATATGAATGAAAATCCAATTAAAAATTTAAACGAATTTATAGAAAAAATAGACCAAATGAAAAAGCAAGATAAAATGGATTTGTCATCTGATCAAGATTTAAGTCTTGCCATTATGAATTTAATTAGCATAGAGGAACATCTCGTTTTTTCAGGAGCCAAAACCGATAAAACAAAATATTATGATTTAGTAAAGGATGTTAGAGAAATAAGGAAAAATCTTCTAAAAAAAATAATTAAAGACTATGAGGGCGAGGTTTGGTGTATTTCCAAACACCTATTAGCCGCTTCAATGAGATTAATGGAAGTAGGTTCAAAACAATTAGGAATGGGTAAAAAAGAGGAAGCTTACGATTTATTTAATAAAGCGTATTCGCTTTACTCCTTATTTTGGGCAATTAATATGAATCTTATTGATGTTGGCGATGTTAAAAAGATAGATGATGGCGCTTTGAATAAACAGGATAAAGAAAAAATGGGCTTTTTGGGCAAATTAAAAGATTTAGTTAAAAAGGCCACAGATTGTTGTATAGAATAGGATACAATCGATTGGAACAATTGACCTCCGATCATTGTAATAAAAGTAGAATCGGAAAATATATTCATTAAGCCGGCTCTTTGAGCCGGTTTTGGTTTGTGGTATAATAGTAATAAGAAAAATAGACAATAAATATAGTATATGAAAGAAAGATATCAAAAGGGAGCAATTTTAATGCAAATAATTGTAGCGATTAGTACTTTTTTGATTTTAGTTTATAGTTACAATTTTTTAAGTAGAAATAGCGCTTTTTTGAATCAATTTAAATTGCCAGAAAAACAGATACAAAATTTAGTAAAACAGCCGAATGCTTCCTATTCCTTAAAAATTAGCTCTCCTAAAACAGGGGATACGTTTTATATTGGAAGTGTTTGTGAAATTAATTGGACTTCTCAAAATATTAACGCAGTTTCTTTTTATTTAGCAAGACAGGGAAGTAACGACGTAAATATAATCATAATTGAAAAAATACAAGCCTCTGCTGGCAAGTTTTTTTGGACAATTCCTATTAACAATAATGATATTAATTTAGGGGGTCAGTTTAAAATATTTGCTATGTCAGAGGAAATAAGCAATTCTCTAATTGGCGAAACTGGTTGGTTTACTATTGTACCGTCTGCAAATTGATTAAATAAATTTTAAGAAAAATTATGCAAAATATATTGTCAAAAATTGATAGGATTGCTTCATGGATTCTTTTTATTACGATTATTGTTTATGCCATAACAGGATATGGCCTAACCAAAGGCTTAATTGATTATGATTTTTCTAGAAGTTGGCATTTAGAATATTTGGGAGCTATTGGATTAATTACTTTCATAATTCATACTTCTCGGGCTATACATTTAGCTTTAAGGAGAAATAAAATCTGGAATCTTTTTTCAAAGATAGGTCTTTTAGTTTTTTACATATTGCTAGTAGGGGGTTTTTTATATGTCCATTTTTATTACGAAGCTTTTACTTATAATAAAAAAATCGACAATGAAATTAATGGGATAGAAAACAATATATCTAATGATATGAATACGGGAGAAAATAAAATAGTTTTTACAGCCGAAACGCTAAAACAATATAATGGATTAAATGGACAGCCAGCTTATGTGGCAATCGATGGAATAGTTTACGATGTTTCTAATCTGTATAAAAATGGACAACACGAAGGTTGCGAAGCTGGGCAAGAGGTGAGTAGTGAGTTTTATGAAATTAGGAGACATAATGGTGGAGGGGTTTTAGACATGTTTCCAATAATTGGTACCTATGAAGATTAATAGAAATATGGTTAATTTAAAAGATGTAAAATTATTAATATTTGATTTAGATGGAACGCTTTTCCAAACCATAGGGCCAGAAACTGAATCGGTTAAGATGTCTTTAAGAGATATGGGACTAGAGGTTGATAATTTAGAAGAAAAAGTTAAGGGATATATAGGTAAAACCACAGAGGAATCATATAAATCATTATTGCCATCAGATCAATTGCATAGATGGGAAGAATTAGAGGAAAAAGTTTTAAAATATTTTAACGAAGCGATTTTGAAAAACGGAGAATCCTTTCCCGGAGTAATAGAAACACTGCAAGCTCTCAAGCAAAGAGGGTATAAATTGGCGCTTTATTCAAATGCCCCAATTGGATATTTTGAGTATGTTCCTGATTATCTAGGAATTACAAAATTTTTTGATTATGCGGAGTGCGTTGATGAAAATAATTTAACCAAACCGGTATTGATTAATAAAATCAAAACAAAATTAGGAGAGTTAGATGCGGCAGTTGTGGGAGATAGGATCCAAGATATAGAAGCAGCTAAAGAAAACGGACTAATTTCTATTGGCGCTTTATATGGTTATGGAAAAGAAGAGGCAGAGAAAGCGGATTTAACAATTAATGAATTTTCGGATTTATTAAAAATTTTTAATATAAAATAAAAATATGGAAACAAAAATAAATAAATTTATATATTGGACTCCCAGAGTTTTATCAATTTTATTTTTAATATTTTTAGCTCTATTTTCTTTAGATGTTTTTGATATGAACTTGGGATTTTGGGGAACAATTGTTGGATTCTTTATGCACAATATCCCAGTGTTTATTTTAGCCATTGTTTTATGGATTTCTTGGAAATATGAGATTGTGGGTGGAATCTTTTTTATCTTAGCTGCGGGATTATATATTACAAATATTTTAATTCATGCCCTAAGAAGCCAGTTTGAATTGTATATGTTGACTTCGCTTTTTATTATCTCCGGCCCCGCACTTCTTATAGGAATTTTATTTTTGATTAATTGGTTTCAAAAAAAGAAAAAATAAATCAAAAGGATAAAGCTATGGAATACAAAAAAGCGATTAGTGTTTTGATGAAGATGTTAGATAATAATAAATTAAAGGAAGAGGAGAAGGAAGCACTTTTAACTGCGGTTGGAACCCTTGATTGCGGATCATTAGCAGAAAACAGATTTAAAATGATTTTAAAAGCACGAAAAGCTAAGCAAAATAATAAGTAATTATTATAAAAATATGGACAAGGATAATGAAAAAGGATCTATTGTAATGGTTATAATTGTTTCAGCTATTCTAATCTTAATTTTAATATGTATTTTTTATTTTTTTACTAAAAATTTTCAATTTGGGGAGTATAATAATCAAGAGCAAACAGATACCCAAACCCCTTTAGTTTATATTTATAGGACAGATTTTAATGGCAGTGATTTATCTGGACGATTATATAGATCTAGCGATGGAAAAGATTGGGAAGAAATAAAAAATCAATATAAGGGGGAAATTACCTATGCGGTTGATCCAAAAAATCCAAGTATTATTTATGCGGGTGATATGGGTGGAAATATGATGGCCGATGACCTTAATATCGATTTGGTAAAATCAATAGATGGAGGAACAACGTGGGTTGATATTTTGCAAGGAATTGCAAATGAGGTTAAAACAGAAAACGGTATTTATGGTATAGAATCTATTTTTATCAATCAAAACGACTCCAATATTATTGATGTTGCGGTAAGAATTTTTAACAGCGTTATAACCTTTAGATCTTATGACGGAGGGATAAACTGGTCCCAAAGAACACTTAATTAAAAATATTGGGTTATTGACAAGGGCTTTTATTTTTAATAGTTTTTAAATAGGAGGTATTATCTTGAACGATATATTTCTAATTTGGGCAGTTCTTATCATTAGCACAAGCGTAATCATTTGGCATTACGATAAAAGTTTTCCATTTTCAAAGCCTTTTATTGGATTAGGATTTTTTAGTCTAATAATAGGGCTAATGTGTTAAGGGGCGTACTATAAAAATTAACTATAGCTACGCTTTTTTATTATGCTTAAATTAAATGTCTGTGATTTCGTCGATTTTTGGTTTTTAGAATAAATGGTTCTATGTAATTTTGTTTTTTTATAAAATTTTGGTATAATATTTATAATATCTTTAAAATAAATAAAACATATATATGCCAATTGAAGAACTAAATAATTATATCGAGCAGTGTCTTAAGCTTGGTAAATTAAAACAAGAAATAGTTAGCAATCTTTTAAGCGGAGGATGGAATAATGATCAAATTGAAGAATCTTTTTCTTTTGTTAAAGAAAAACAAAAAATGTCTGAAATTAAACCTTTGGGAGCAGAGGAGACTAAGCCAGAGCCAAAATCAGAAATAAAACCAGAGATAAAAACAGAAATAAAGCCAGAAGTAAGCCCTCAGCCCGAATTAGAATCAAAATTAACCTCAGGGCCAGAATTAAAATTAGAACCAAAGCCAGAAATAGAATTAGTTTCTGCGCCTAATATAAAATATTTAGAAGAGCCAGAAGTAGAGCCGGAAATAAAACCAGAACTAAAACCAGAAATAGAAATTAAAGATAGCAATCCTTCTTTAGAAGCTAAGGCAGACTTGTTTATTAATAAAAATAAGCCATTGGAGGTAGTTGAAAAAACAGGTTCACCTCTTCCTTGGGAAACAGCTGGTTCTAAAAATGGTTTTAAAAAAATATTAATTCCTATTATTCTTTTTATTATTTTACTTGTTCTTGGCGCGGGTGGTATTTATGCTTATCTCCAAAAGATTGGTCCATTTTCTATGACAACCTATTCCGAAGAAAATTTTTCTTCTGGCTTGTTGACAAAATTTGCGAAAATTAAATCATCTGCCTATACTTTTTCTGGCAGTGTAAGTGTTGTGCCTCGCGATCAAGACGCTGTGCCTTTTAAAATGAAAGAATTAGGAAACGAGGAAGAACTAAAACAAAAATATTATAATGATATTGAGCGAATAGAGGATGTTAGAAGAATTCTTAATACCTTAGATGATTATTATTCTAGGAATGTTTCTTCTAAAGGAGTAAAAACAGAAATATATCCAGCTAATCTCGGAATATTAGTTAATTATAAATTTAGCAGTAATTACTATAGGGTTGATTCAGAATCTATTATTGATCCAGCCACAAAAAATCAGTATGAATACAAAGTTACTGAAAACGGAAAAAACTTTGTTTTAACCGTAAATTTTGAAACTAATTATCCAATTAAAGGAATTAAAACTGGGTATTTATACGACGCTACAAAAACAATAATTGAGGGCAATAATGTTTCTTTTACAAAAGATAGTTCTCAGTATTCTGTTTATATGTCTAGCGAGCCACCGAAGCCATTTTTGGTAGAAGCCAGCGAATCTATGGAATATATCCCAGCCGATCTTAATGCAAAAGCTTCTTTTACGATTTCTTATGAAACAAAATCAGACGCCACCCCAGATTATTCTTTAAATTTTGATGCTGAAGGAGATTTTGGAGATTTGACTTATAAGATAAATGCAGATGCACTTAAGAAAACAACCGATTATTATTTTAGAATAAATAATTTTCCGGGTATATTTTTGTCGTTTTTAGGTGAGGGCTTTGGCTCTATAAAAGGAAAATGGGTAAAGATTTCACCAGATAGTACTAGTAAATATGGCGAAGAATACGGAAAAGGAATTGAGAAAATAGAGGAGGCCTATAAAGAAAATAAAGAAAAGATAAGCAATCTGATTAAAAAAATTGTTACCATTGCAGATCAGGAAAAATTGATTGTTTTTAAGAATAAACCAAAATCAGAAAAAATAGATGGACGAGATCTTATTAGATATGATTTGAAATTAAGAAAAGAAGCTTTCTTAGCGTTTTACATAAAATTAGACGAAGAATTAAAAAAAGATTCAGAGCTTTCAACTTATTGGACTGGAGTTGATGAATCTTTATTAGAATATTTAAAGAGCGATGAATTTAGCCAGACCTTTGATTATATTGATCAAAATAATAATTTTACTCTTTGGACCGATAAGCAAGGATTTCCAGCTATTCTTCAAAATACAATGAGGATTGTGCCGGCGGATAATGCAACTCAATTAAAAGATAAACAAGTAAATGTTACTTTTAAGGTTTTGATAGATAATATTAACGAACCTTTAGAAATTCAAACTCCAACAGAGTCAATTACTCTTGAGGAATTAACTAATAACCTTAAAGATAATTTAAAATACGGCGGATCAATGTCAACAGCGACGGATGCAAGGATTAAGGCTGATATGGATCAAATAAGAACAGTGGCCCAGATTTTTAAATTAGGAAATAATAAGAATAATTATTATAACAATACCGGCAAGACAGTTACATTAACAGATTGTACTTCGGTGGCAAATACTTTTACAGCAGAAACCGACTATCAACTTTTATGTAAAGATATGCAAAGTCAGGCAACTGGGAGCCTGGTTATTAATATTAAGAATGGCAAAGTTGATCCAGCTTATTGTATGGCTAAAAAATTAAATAACGATTCTATCTGGTGTATTGATTCGGCTGGTTATGTGGGAGAAGTTTCATCTATGGATAATTGCGGTTCTTCTAATTTTTCCTGTCTTAAATAAGTATAAGAATGAATAATCTTTTGCCTTATCAAGAACAATTAGACAGAATCAGACGACTGAAAGAAGATATTGATAAATTTTCTATTGCCACAGATGATAATTTTGAAAAAGCAATAGACGCTTTTGCCTCATTTTTTATACAATGCTACCATTTGCGGGATTGGTTGGTCCAAAGCCGTTATATGAAAAGAGATGTTGATAATTTTATTTCGCAAGATATTTGGCTGTCTCTTTGTAGAGATTTAGCTAATATACAAAAACATAGAGAGATTAATCAATACGAAGCTAAAAATCATTTTGTGGAGCATAAAATTAACGGAATCACAACATCGATTATTAGTTATCATGATCCGTATAAAAAACAGAACAGATATGGTTTGGATGTGCAAGAATTTGGGACATTGATAGATGTTGTTGATTTAGCAGAAAAATGTATTAAACAATGGGAAAAATTTTTATATATTTATTCTATTTAAAAATTGAATAATAAAAAATAATCAATCTGATTAAATAATTAAAAAAATAGATTATTTAATAGATTTAAAAATATGAAAGGTTTTGTAGATTTTATTCGTGAGCAGGGGGTAGTTGGCCTGGCTGTAGGTTTTATCCTTGGCGGAGCTGTTTCAAAGGTGGTGTCTGCTTTAGTCACAGATATTATTAATCCGCTTTTAGGGTTAGCGCTTGGAGCCACAGCCGGTTTAAAAACAGCTTCGCTTAAGGTGGGGACAGCCAATATTTTATACGGAGACCTGATTAGCGTGGCAATTGATTTTATTGTTGTGGCACTAGTGGTTTATTATGGTGTGAAGATGATTGGTTTGGATAAATTAGATAAGAAAAAAGAATAATGTTTGGACCTCGGAGGCCCAAACATTAGGGATAAGGGATAAGCGGTAAGTGATAAGATTTTGGAAGTGGCGAATAAATCGCCACTTTTTATTGTTGATATTTATTTTGTTTTTATAGAATTGTTTGATATGATGTGTATAAGAATTAAACATTAAAAAATGAAAAAGAGATGAAAATATCTTTTCATGGCGCTAGCCAAGAAGTTACGGGTTCTTGTATTTTAGTTGAGTTAGATCAAATCAAGTTTTTGGTTGATTGTGGAATGTTTCAGGGCAACCAATCTTATAAGAAAAATTTTGAACCATTTGCTTTTGATCCAAAATCAATTGATTTTGTACTTTTAACTCACGCACATATAGATCATTCTGGGCGTTTACCTCGGCTGGTAAGCCAAGGATTTAAGGGTCAAATATTTTGTACTCCGCCTACTGCTGAATTAGCCAACTTAATGCAACTTGATTCTGCTAAAATATTTTTATTTGAACAAAATAAAAATGCTCAGGAGCCTCTTTATTATGATTACGATGTGGCCGAAACTAAAAATCTTTTTACGTCCTTAAATTATGATGAAGAAAAAATAATTAAAAAAGGGATAAGGGTGATTGCGCATGATGCTGGACATATTCTTGGATCATGTATTTTCGAAGTTTTTATAAACGATCAAGGTCAGGAAAAAAAATTAATTTTTTCTGGTGATTTGGGGAATTCACCCTCGGTAATATTAAAAGATTTAGAAACTATTAGTGGGGCTGATTATGTTTTTGTTGAATCCACTTACGGAAATGGCATACATGAAGCAAGGGGATTAGGAAGCAAGAAATTAAAAGAGATTATAGAGCAAGTATTTAAAGAAAAAACAAATTTAATTGTGCCAGTCTTTGCATTAGAGAGAATTCAGGAACTTCTATACGACTTAAATATTATGGCTGAACAGGAAGAAATTCCATATCTCCCTATTTTTTTAGATAGTCCTTTAGCAATTAAGGCAATTGATATTTATCGTAAATATACAAAGAGTTATTTTAATAAATCAGCCAATGACAGAGTTAAATCTGGGGATGATATTTTTGATTTTAAAGGATTAAAGCTTACAGCTAGTATTAAAGAATCTATGGCCATAGAAAAGGTAAGGCCTCCTAAAATAGTTTTGTCTGGTGGTGGAATGATCAATGGTGGAAGAATTAGAGGATATATAGATGATTATATTATTAGTCCGCGAAATCATATTTTACTTGTGTCTTATCAGGCTGAAGGGACATTGGGGAGAGAGCTTTTAGACGGAGCAAAAAAAATAAAAGTAGGAAAAAGCAATGTTCCGGTGAGATCTAAAATTTCGGCTATATTTTCTTTTTCTTCTCACGCGGATCAGCCACGACTTTTGGATTGGTTAGATAAAATAAGCAGTCCAAGACCTAAAAAGATTTTTATTTTACATGGAGAGCCAGAGGCCAGTATTGTTTTGGCCGATTTAGTTGAAAAAAAAATCGGCGTTGAGGCCGAAGTTTCTGAACCAGATAAATTATATGAAATATAAAAGGGGTTGATAATTTATTTTTGAATATAAATATCTTTACTTTTTTTCCAAAAATTAACAAAGAAAGAAAACTTAATTGCAATCCAAAGTTCGGCTTCTTTTTTGCTTAAATCTCCAGATAAATAAGATTTTATTGCTTCGGAAAAAACAGTTCTGCCCACAGCAAATCCAATAATTTCTTTAAATTTAGAACCATCTTTGAGCCATTGTTTTACTTGTGCATCTTTTTCTCCTCTTCCTAAAACAATAATTTCAGCACGATTATCTACGTGCTTTATTATTTTTTTCCAATTAGCGCTATCAAATCCTTCTAATTTCCAAATTGCTGGTTTACTTACAGTTTCAATTTCATTTATCGCAACAATAGTTTTTTGCGGTCTTATTTTTTTTTCGTATAAATCCGGTCCGTATTTTTTTAAATCTTGTTTTGTTGGTGGCACCAATAATTCTATTAAAAGAGGGTATTTAGTTTTTTCGCAAAAAAGAGATAATTCTTTTAATTTGGCCAATTGAAATTTATTAATTTCTAAATTATCCGGATTATATCTTACAAGCGCCTTAACAAAATCAGGTTTTATTTTTTGAACATGCTGTTTAAATTTATTTTCATATTCAAAATCAAATAATTCGCCACTTTTTTCAACGGGCAAACAAATTTTAATATTTTCTTTTTTGGCTTTATTTAAAATAGATTGTCCAAGTTTTTCATCAACTAAAATAGCGAAATTTTTTTTATCTTCAAATCCATTTAAAGCTAACAAAAATCCTTCGAAAATTATCTGTTTTAGTTTTTTGGCTAATTCTAGGTCTTTTTTTGTGGGAGCATTTTTAAGCTCCATAATATTTTTAAAAAAAGACGAGCGATGATCAAAGGGGAGGATGTAAAGATGTTTATTCATATGTTTTTATTATATTAGATTAGAAAGAATTGGGCAAATTTACAAAGCAGATTTTTATAAGTGATTGTTTGAAAGATTTTTTAATATATGGTAAAAATGAACTATGACACTTGAAGGGTGTGAGTGTGGAAACAAGAAGTGCGAGGGAGTAATTAATCTTCCCAATGGAAAGAAAAGATGTACTGAATGTGGGGCTGAATCAAAACCCTTAGATCCTCTTCCTGGGCCAAAAAGGTATTTATTTGAGTAAAATATCTACTTTACGGCAGTTAATATAGTGAGAAACCAAATGGTTGCCTCACTTATTTTTATGAATTATCGTTTAATAAAATTTGACAAAATCATTAAAATATAATATAGTTAAACAGTATAAATCATTCTAAATACTAAGGCGGGGTCTCTGTATTAAGAGGTTCCGTCTTTTTAATTAATATGCAAACAAATAGATTTAAAAAAACAAATAGATTCAGGCCTAAACCTGGGTTTCAAAGAAGAGTAGTTTCTGGCAAGAAAAAAGGATTTTCGGCTACGAAAATAGATATTTCTAGATTTGTCCAGCAAAGCGTTTCGGTTGAAGAAAGTGTTTATCAGCCGATTCATAAATTTTCTGATTTTGAATTAGATGTCCGATTAAAAAACAATATTAGCCGTAAAGGTTATGTTAACCCAACTCCAATTCAGGATAAAATTATACCCATAATTTTAGAAAATAAAGATGTGGTTGGTATTGCTAATACTGGAACAGGGAAGACCGCGGCATTTTTAATACCCACGATTAATAAATTATTAGCGAATAGAAAAAATAAAACCATTGTGATGGTTCCAACGAGAGAATTGGCTTTTCAAATAGAAAAAGAGTTAAAAGAATTTTCAATTGGATTAAATTTATTTTCTGTTCTTTGTATTGGAGGAACAAACGTGAGAGATCAGTTGCGCAATTTATCTAGGAACAACGATTTTGTGGTGGGTACTCCTGGAAGAATAAAAGACATGGTCCAGAGAAAAGCCCTAAATATGTTTCAGTTTAAAAATATTATTTTAGATGAAGCCGATAGAATGTTAGATATGGGATTTATTGAAGATATGAAATTTCTTTTAGAACAATCTTCACTCGATAAACAAACTTTGCTTTTTTCCGCTACGCTTCCATTGGAAATAGAAAAAATTTCCAAACAATTTTTAAAGGATCCGGTAAAAGTTTCGGTAAAAGTTCAAGAGGCTTCTGTTAATGTTAATCAAGATATTATTAAAATAAATGGCGATAATTCTAAGAAATTAGAAATATTGTGTGGTTTGCTTAAAAAAGAAGAATTTAGCAAGGTTTTGATTTTTGGCAGAACAAAATTTGGAGTAGATAAATTATCCAGAGCTTTAATCGAAAAAGGATTTAAGCCAGATGTTATTCACGGAGATAAAAATTTATCAAAAAGAAGAAGAGCTATTGATAATTTTAAGGGAGCTCAAGGAAAAATATTAGTTGCTACTGATGTGGCAGCTAGAGGGCTGGATATTAATAATATTAGCCATGTGATTAATTATGATATCCCAGCTACTTATGAAGATTATGTCCATCGTATAGGACGAACTGGAAGGGGCAATAAAAAAGGAGAAGCTATTACTTTTGTTTAAAAAAATTAAAATTTAAGCTTTAAAATCAGCCCTTAGGGGCTGATTTTTGCTAATAATTTAAAAAATATTTGAAAAGGGGCTGTGCATAATCGTGTATTTATTTTGAAAAAAATTATGTTATTATGGTCTTAGAAGTATTTAGTTAATAATAAACATATATAAATACAAACAATATGAACAAAAAAATATATAAAATAATAATGGTAGTTTCTTTGCTCTTTTGTTTTTTCTCAACCTCTAATGTTTTAGCCATCACAAGCCAAGATAATTATATTCGGTCTCTTTTAATTCAAATTATACAAGAGATGGCGAGGAATAACCAAGCGAATATGGCTTATAATACGGCTTATTATTATAATAACCCATATTATAGTAATTATAATCCCAATTATAGCTGTACCGGAACTTGCCCGAATGTTTTTGCTGGCAATCAAAAAAGTGTTCAATCTGGACAGAGTGTTTATTTAGACGCAACAGTTTCTAACCAAACCGGTTATCCGTTAACTTATTCTTGGACTTGCACAGCCGGAACTTTGTCTAATTATAATATTTTGAATCCGATTTTTTATGCTCCAACTGTTTCCTATGATACAAGCTATTCCTGTACTTTAACCGCTTCTAATTATTATGGAAGCGGATCTAGTTCGGTTTCTATTTTAGTTAAAGGAAGTAATTATTATTACAGCAATTATTATTACTACCCAACCAATATTATTTATCCTTCTGTTTCTGCGGGTACCAAAAAAAGTGTTCAATCTGGACAGAGTGTTTATTTAGATGCAACAGTTTCTAACCAAACCGGTTATCCGTTAACTTATTCTTGGACTTGCACGGCCGGAACCTTATCTAATTATAATATTTTGAATCCGATTTTTTACGCTCCAACCGTTTCCTATGATACAAATTATTCTTGCACTTTAACCGCTTCTAATTATTATGGTAGTAGTTCTAGTTCGGTTGTAATTACGGTTTATGGCAATGCTTATAGTAATACCTATTATAACCAAGGTTATTATTATAATCCGGGATATTACTATAATCAAAATTATTATTATGATCCAGGGTATTATTATAACCAAGGATATTATAATAATAACTATTATAATAATTGTTACGGAGGATATTGTTATTAGATTTTTCAAGGCCAGCTCTTCGGGGCTGGCTTTTTATTTTTCGATTTTTTTGATATGATACGAGGAAGAAACAAATATAAACATAAAGAATGGAGTATAAGAATGAAAAATAAAAAACAATTTACTTTTATCTTAACTGCGATTATTATTGTCGTGGGTTATTTTTGGTTTGGATATGCCAATATTTATAATCGGATTACAGCGGGCGGATTAAGCGTGGTTGATACTCAATATGTTTATTATTTCAATCTTTGGTCATCTCAAAGATTGAAATATTCGGCCATGGGCGATAGTTTAACCGCGGCCGCAGGAGCAACCAAATACGAAAATTCTTATCCTTATCTTTTGGCAGAAAATATTGCCGGCAATGAAAGACAGGTGGTTTTAAAAGATTTTTCTCTTTTGGGAGCGAGAACAGAAGATGTGATTAATAAATTAATGCCTTTAGTTATTGAGGAACAGCCAGATATGGTAACTTTATTAATTGGAATAAATGATGTTAGAGAAAGAGAAAGTGAACAAAATTTTAAAAAAAATTATACATATATCGTTGATAGTTTATCTAAACAAACCTCGGCCAAAATTTATTTAATTAGCATTCCGTTAATAGGATCGGAAACTGTATATCTACCGCCTTATAATTTTTATTTTAAACAAAAAACCATTGTTTTTAATGAAATTATTAAAACAATTGCTAAGGATTATAATCTTCAGTATATTGATATTACAACACCAACTGAAAATATTTTTAAAAAAGACGGATCCCATTATTCGGCCGATTCTTTTCATTTATCAGACGAGGGATATAAGATTTTAGCTGATGAAATTTATGATAATCTCAATTATTAATCCAATTCAGGCCACTTATATTTTTATTGCCATATTCAGTGTGGCCATTTTATTTTCTTTGCGTAGCAAAAAAAATCATGATTTTTTTCCAATTGAAACCACAAATGAGCTTAAGGGTTTAGCAATTTTATTAGTTATTTTTGGACATATTGGTTATTTTTTAGTTGATGATCATAGTTTTTTATTTCCTTTATCTACCATTGCTGGAGTTGGGGTTGATATTTTTTTGTTTCTTTCTGGATACGGATTAGTTGTTAGCGCTCTTAAAAAAACATTAACAATTTTTCAATTTTATAAAACCCGCTTAATTAAATTGTTAATCCCGCTTTGGATAACTTTAGGCACATTTTTTTTATTAGATTTTTTTGCTTTAAACAAGGTTTATACTGGGGGATATATTCTTTCTTCTTTTATAGGTTTTTTTACGAGCGCAGATTTGTATAATGATATTAATTCGCCTTTATGGTATTTTACTTTAATATTGTTTTATTATTTAATTTTTCCCTTGGTTTTTATCAAAAAATATCCTTATTTTTCGGCTATAATTATTTATATCTTAACTTATATTATTATTGCTTTAAATCCAATCTGGCTCTCTAAAGTAAAATTTTTCCATGAAATACACTTATTGGCTTTCCCAGCAGGAGTTTTAGTAGCTAGTTTGCTTTTTTATTCCCAAAATTTTATAAAAAATATTAATTTATCTAATTTTTTAAAAAATAAAAAATTAATAGAAATTATAAAAAAGATAGTTTATTGTTTATCAATTTCCGTTTTATTATTTGTAATTGTCTATACAGTTTATAATTCTGGTATTGGCAAGGGAGTATGGATAGAACAGTTGATGAGCTTAACTACTACTTTGGCTTTTGTAGTTTTGTTTTTGATTAAAAAATTAAGGATTGAATTGTTGTATTTATTTGGATTATATTCTTACGAAATTTATTTATTGCACTGGCCCATTCTTTATCGGTATGATTTTATTTTTAAATTTTTGCCACCCTGGCTGAGTATGATAGTTTATTTAGGATTATTTTTAGGTCTTGGTTGGTTATTGCAAAAAATAACGAAACTAATTTATAGTAAGATTTAGATAAGCTTAATTGTTTTGTGTTTTTGAGAATATTTGGTATAATATAAAGTAGGACATAGAATCAATTT
>ENA-UOWO01001493-UOWO01001493.1-activated-sludge-metagenome-genome-assembly--contig:-NODE-1493-length-30982-cov-4.767258_pt1 | contig 30982 bp, 30 predicted proteins | sample MGYA00238148_ERZ761564 | MGnify/ENA primary metagenome ERZ761564 (study PRJEB28885, sample SAMN05720194) | activated sludge metagenome | isolation source: Anaerobic digester | place: USA...
CTTGTGGTGCTGGCTTAAGTCTTTTCAATTGACGGCCACCATCTACGAATATTTCTTTTACAAAAAGATCAGCATCTTCCAATTTCACATCCTGATGTTTTGCCTCCCAACCTGAAATGGCTGAAAGCAAAAGTTTCTCAAGCTTTGGAGAACCTACTTTTGGTTCGTATTTCAAAATATTAAGCGCCTTATTAACCCGCTCACCTCTTATCAAATCTGCAATCAATCTCATCTTGCGAGGAGATGTTGGCACATTCTTCAATTTAGCTACCGCGGGTCCGTTCTTAGCGGCCTCTTTACGGGCATCACGCTTCTCGCGCTTCAGCACCGATTTCTTCGTTTTTTTTGCTACAGCTTCCATGCTTACTTGCTCTTATTACCAGAATGTCCACGGAATGTTCGTGTTGGTGAAAACTCACCAAGCTTATGTCCTACCATGTTTTCGGTTACATAAACAGGAATAAATTTATTTCCGTTATGAACTGCGAAAGTGTGACCGATCATTTCAGGTACAATCGTTGATCTTCTTGACCATGTCTTTATTACAGACTTTTTACCTGATTTTTCTGTGGCTTCTACTTTTTTCAAAACCCTGAAGTCACAATAGGGTCCTTTTTTAATCGAGCGTCCCATTATTTTTTGCGCTTAGATATTATTAGACGATCTGAATATTTCTTTGGATGACGAGTCTTCTTACCCTTCGTGTAAAGACCATTGCGTGATCTTGGATGTCCTCCAGATGCGCGACCTTCACCACCACCCATCGGGTGATCAACCGGGTTCATCGCTACTGGTCTGGTGCGAGGGCGAATACCTCTCCAACGACTACGACCTGCCTTACCAACGCTCTCGTTCATGTGTTCTGCATTTGAAACAGTACCTACTGTTGCCATGCAAACATCCATAACGTTACGCATTTCACCAGAAGGCATTTTCAATGTTGCCATTCCGTTTTCACGAGCAAGCAATTGAACAAATGTTCCTGCGCTACGTGCTATCGCTCCACCTTTTCCTGGCTTCATCTCTACATTGTGAACGATCGTACCCAAAGGTATTTTCGCAAGTGGTAAAGCGTTTCCAACTTCTGGTGCTACGTCTGCGCCAGCAAAAATTTGTTGACCTGCAGTTAACCCTTCCGGAGCAAGAATATAAGTCTTAGATCCGTCAGCATAATACAAAAGTGCAACACGAGCTGATCTAGTCGGATCGTATTCAATTGATTTTACCGTTGCGGGCACACCAACCTTATCACGTTTGAAATCAATCTCACGAGATTTCTGCTTGTGACCTCCACCGATATAGCGCATTGTCATGCGACCATCTGTGTTACGACCACCTGTTTTCTTTATGATCTTAACCAAAGACTTCTCAGGCTTCGATGCTGTAATGTCATCGAACGAAGGCGCGAGTCTATGTCGCGTACCTGGTGTTACTGGTTTTAGTTTCTTCAACGCCATTGTCTATGAATTATACGTTGCTATAAAAATCGATTACTTCTCCTTGAGCTAAGGTTACAATAGCCTTCTTGTAGTTTGGCTTGCGACCTGACAATACACCTGCTTTTGTAAAGCGAGATTTGAACTTGCCCATTACGTTCATAGTGTTTACGCTTTCAACGTTTACACCATATTTTTTTTCCACGGCCTTCTTGATCTCTACTTTGTTTGCAGCAGTATCTACAATGAAACCGTACTTACCTTTTTCATTCAGGGCAGAAACTTTTTCTGTCACCAATGGCTTTTTCAGTACACTCATTATTCTTTCGTTAATAAGTTTTGAACTTTCGCAACGGAGCTCTCAGAGATAATCACAGTATCCGCATTCATCAAATCATATGTATTGATTTGTTCTGCAGTTGTGATTTTAGTGTTCTGGATGTTTCTTCCTGACAACACTACGTTCTTGCTGGTTTCCGGAACAACAAGAAGAGTTTTCTTGTCGGCTAATGACAATGCATTAAGCATTGTTACATATGACTTTGTTTTTGCAGATTCGAAATTGAAATCTTCTAAAACAGAGATTGAGCTATCTTTCAATTTGTAAGAGAGTGCTGACTTACGAGCCAGATCTTTTACTTTTTTGTTCAATTTAAAAGAGTAGTCGCGTGGGGTAGGACCGAATACACGTCCACCTCCCTTAAACAATGGACTCTTAATATTACCCGCACGGGCGCCACCTGTTCCTTTCTGCTTCTTCAATTTCTTAGAAGAACCAGAAATTTCGTTACGCTGTTTAGACTTATGCGTTCCCTGGCGTTGGTTAGCCAAGTAACTTTTAACGTCCAGGTAGATTGCGTGGTCGTTTGGCTCTATGCCAAACACTGCATCTGAAAGACTAATCTTTCTTCCAGCGCTTTCGCCACTATATTTTAATACCGCTACGTCCATTACTTTACAAGAATTACGGTTGAATTTTTTGCTCCAGGTATCGAGCCACTGATAACAATCACATTTGATTCTGCGATGATCTTAACCACTTTCAGGTTCGTCAACTTTACGTTGTCATTACCCATGCGGCCTGCAAGTCGCTTACCTTTTGGTACACGTGCTGCGAATGACGCGTTACCATTAGAACCCGGTGCACGAAGACGGTTATGTTGACCGTGTGTTGCTCCACCCACTCCAGCAAAGTTGTGACGCTTAACAACACCTTGGAAACCATGTCCTTTAGAAACACCCTTAGCATCTACAAAGTCACCCTCAGCAAAGATATCTTGAATGTTGATTTCTTTTCCAAGCTCAACAATTCCATCATACTCACCGCGGAAGTCTCTAAACTCTGCAACTGCTTTCTTAGGAGTAGTATTTGCTTTTTTGAAGTGACCGATAGCGGCCTTAGTAGAATTCTTTTCTTTCTTCTCACCGAAGGCAAGTTGAACAGAACGGTATCCATCCGTTTCTTGATTTTTTACTTGTGTTACTACACAAGGACCAGCTTGTATCACCGTACATGCTATATTCTCGCCATCTGGGCCGAATATGCTGGTCATTCCTATTTTTTTTCCTATAATTCCAGGCATTGCTGAACCAATTTATGCTCGTTTGTCAGGACTTTCTACACTCTTTCTGTAAAAAGGATTGCAAAGATAGGAAACAAAGCATAGCTACCAAATACGGGTTTCAAAATTTTTAGTCTTTGATAGCATCTGCTCCTGCAAAACCCTTTATATAGCTTAAAATCGCTTATCATTGTCGTAATTACCTATGATTAAACCACCTGTTAAAATCTTTACAAGCTGGATTGTCCTACTATTACTGTTGACATTATTGTTTATTCTTAACCTTTCGCTGGGAAGCGTTAGAATTCCTTTTTCGGAAATCGTCTCTATAGTAATGGGCAGAGGGAGCCACAATGAGGTTTGGACTAACATTGTTTGGGATTTCAGAATAACTAAGGCCCTAACTTGTATTCTGGCAGGCAGCGCTCTTTCTGTTGGTGGCTTACAGATGCAAACATTGTTTCGAAATGCCCTAGCAGGACCAGATGTGCTTGGATTAAGTTCAGGCGCCAGTCTAGCCGTCTCACTTGTTTTTATGGGCCAGGTTACGGGAATTCAATTTCTTAACTCTCCGTCAGCATGGTCGGTGGTAATAGCGTCCTCCATAGGTGCCTTCACTATATTCTTTTTAATATGGAGCCTTTCGCAAAAGCTACGCGACAATACCTCCTTACTCATAGTAGGAATAATGATAGGTGCTGCAGCCTCATCCATTGTGAGTGTTCTGCAATTCTTAAGCAAAGCAGAGGATCAGCAGTCCTTTTTACTTTGGACATTCGGAAGTCTCGGAGGGTTAAACTGGACCGAGATTCAGATATTAGCTGGAATCCTAATTATTGGTGGAGGCATAGGTATCATATCATCAAAAGCATTAAACGCATGGACTTTGGGCGACAACTACACTCAGAGCCTTGGTATCAATATTAAACAATCAAGATTTCTGATCATCTTCTCAACCAGCATTCTGACTGGAGCTGTTACAGCTTTTTGTGGGCCAATCGCCTTTGTTGGATTAGCTGTTCCTCATTTAACCAAACTTCTGATAAAGACCCACAACCATCGGATACTAATCCCTGCGGTTGTTATGATGGGGGCCTCCCTTCTACTGTTCTGTGATATCATTGCACAACTCCCTGGAAGCAAATATGTATTACCTATCAATGCCATTACGGCTTTAGTGGGCGCGCCTGTTGTGATCTGGATTATTCTTCGTGCAAAACGTTTATCTGTTTAGCTATGGAGAATTCAGGGAATACCACTCGGAGTGCGATCGAAACAAATCAGTTATCTACTGGCTATAGAACAAATCATGTTGAGAATATTCTCTTTAATAATCTGAATCTTTCCTTGCAAACCGGAAAGCTTACCTGCTTCATGGGACCAAACGGAATTGGTAAATCAACTTTAATTCGGACGTTGGCCGGACTTCAAAAGCCACTGGCTGGCGAAATCCATTATTTTCCAGAGGAGAAAAAGAAAGAAGCACCATTATCACAAAAGATCGCACTGGTACTTACCGACCGCATCAGCATGCCGAACATGGGTGTTTACGAGCTGATTTCATTTGGCCGCTACCCTTATTTAGACTGGAATATCAAGTTATCAAAAGCTGATACCATGATCATTCAACAAGCAATACAACAAGTTCACATAGAACATCTCGTTGATAAAAGGCTTTACGAACTCAGTGATGGCCAACTTCAGATGGTAATGATTGCAAGAGCGCTTGCTCAAGACACTCCTATTATTTTGTTAGATGAACCCACTGCTCATTTGGATTTGAATAACCGGGTACAGATGATGAACCTGCTTCGTAAACTTTCGCGAATATTAAATAAAACAATCCTGGTGGCGACACATGAGTTAGATCTGGCTTTGCAAACTGCAGATGAAATCTGGCTAACCAGAAGAGATAAAAATATCATCACTGGCATCCCGGAAGATTTAATACTGCAAGATGTGTTCGATGAGATTTTTCAGTTTAAAGGTTTTGACCTAAAAACCGGAAGAGTAGATCACGAGGTCCATCGCAATATCTCTATCAAATTAATAGGAAATGGGCACGAATTTCTCTGGACAAAGAATGCGCTTGAACGAAACGGTTATTGCATATCAACAGATCAACCTGACTTCGTCCTTACTATTTCCAACCAGAAAAATACCTATGCCTGGCAACTCAACGAACATCAATCTTTTTCTTCTCTCCAAGATGTCTTAGCCTATCTTGGTTCGGAAAGTAAAAAATAAGTATCTCACTTTTGAATGCTTCAATCGTTTGCGTCTTCCAAAAAGAATCAAATTGTTAATTGATCACTATTCTATTCAATCTCTTTACTAGATTGGCGGCTCGCATAAACCTATCCTATGTTAAACGTAGAAGAAATTTTTCCCTATTCTTTTGATAAGAAATACTCCAAGCCGGTGGCATACTTCTCCATGGAGTTTGCTATTGACCAGCCTTTAAAAATCTACAGTGGTGGTCTTGGTTTTTTGGCAGGATCACATCTGCGTAGCGCATATGAACTGAAACAAAATCTAATCGGAATAGGTATTCTTTGGAAGAAAGGATACTATGATCAGGAGCGAAATCAGGATCAAACGCTGAAAGCCAGCTTCCGAGATAAGGACTATTCTTTTTTAACCGACACAGGAATTGTTTTTCCGATCACGATTCACAACGCCAAGGTGTATGTTAAAGCCTACCTATTAAAACCAGAGGTCTTTAACTCTGCTCCTCTCTTTTTACTGAGTACCGACATTCAAGAGAATGATTTTCTCTCGCAAACCATAAGTCATCGGTTATACGATCCAAACGAAACTACGCGCATTGCTCAATCTATTTTGTTGGGTATTGGTGGAGCGAAGCTGTTGGATATCCTCGAGCGGAAAACAGAAATTTATCACATGAATGAAGGCCATGCTTTACCACTATGTTTTTATTTGTTGGATAAATATAAAGACATTAAAGAAGTAAAGAAGCGAGTTGTCTTCACTACACACACACCCGAAAAAGCAGGGAATGAAGAACACAGCATCCCGCTGTTGAATAGCATGAGTTTCTTCAATGGCCTTACCACAAAACAGGTTGATGAATATGTATTTCCTGAAAATGGTGTGCTTAATTATACGTTAACAGCATTGCGACTTGCTAAGGTAGCGAATGGTGTTTCTCAACTCCACGGAGAAGTCGCCAGAAAAATGTGGGGCGATTATAAAGGTATTTGTGAAATAAAGGCCATCACCAATGCACAGAACAGAACATATTGGAAGGACGATGTTTTAGACAAATCATTGACTGAAAAAAATATGGAGGCGTTAGCGGGTCGCAAAAAAGAATTGAAGAAGAAATTATTCCGTGTCGTAGCGAACCAAACCGGAAAACTTTTCGATGAAAATATTTTAACAATAGTTTGGGCCAGACGATTTGCAGCCTACAAACGGGCTAACCTTTTGCTTTCTGATTTCTCAAGATTTTTAAAAATTGTGGAGAACAAAGATTTTCCAGTTCAAATGATTTGGGCTGGCAAGCCATACCCAGAAGATTACAACTCCATCAACCTCTTCAATGAAATTTACTGGAAGACAAAAGAGATTCCCAATTGCACCGTTGTCACGGGATATGAACTCTGGTTATCGGGACATTTAAAAAAAGGATCTGATATCTGGTTGAACAATCCACGACTTTATCATGAAGCCTCAGGCACATCGGGTATGACTGCAGCCATGAACGGCTCTGTAAACTTGTCTATTCCTGACGGATGGGTTCCTGAATTTGCCAAGCATGGAAAAAATTCTTTCATCATTCCAACGGCTGATGATTCCTTGACGCCCGAAGCAAAAGATAAAATAGAAGCACAGAATCTTCTGGACTTATTAGAGAACGAAATTATTCCGATGTATTACAACAAACCTGCAAACTGGAACAAGGTTGTAAAGGCAAGCATGGAAGACGTTTTACCATTCTTTGACTCGGGCAGAATGGCGGATGAATACTATCAGGAGTTATATCATCTATAAGATTAGCAATTCAATTTTCTATCCGATAATTTTATTCAACTCCCTCGGGTTAGTTGTGCCGTGAACTGCATTGATCTTTCTTACCTATTCAGGTTATAGCTTAACTGGCTTTCAAGAAATTTATGGATTACAGCTTTCGAATACCTTTCGATTCCTGATTATCTTGTGTATGAATTAAGAAAACCATGACAACAAAAAAAGACATCATCAGTTTGGCTTCAAAAATCTTTGGGCTTTATCTGCTTATTCAAACGATAAGCCTGATTCAATATTTACTAGGCACACTGTTCTTTGGTTCTGAATATTCGGGAGACTTCTGGGAAAGATTCATTCCATACCTATATGTTGTATTATCCATTGTGTTCTATGTATTTATTGCTGTTCTATTAATTGATCGATCTTTATCCATTGCTGAATACCTTGTTAAAGAAGAGGAAGACAAGCCAATTCAATTACCTGTTAACCGTATTACCATTATTGAAACAACCTTCATCCTGATCGGATCAATTACAGTGATTAACATTATTCCCAGTCTGTTAGCCAATATTGTTAACTGGTTAAAACTTGAAATCAAGAACGAGTATGAATACGATAACTTTAATTTATCAGATGACAATCTTGTCTTTAGTATTATAAAATTAATAATCGGAATTGTAGTTGTTCTAAATGCCCGCGCGGTTTCCAATTGGATTGACCGAAGAGGTAATTCAAAGACAAATGCAGAAACAACGCAGCCTTGAAGTATTTATTTCCTTCACATGAATTGAGTTTCATTGATAGCGAAAATGCAACCGATATGATTAAAATATCGAAAAAGAAAAAAATAACTTACGCTAATTTTTCAAGATCACGAATAAGAATTCTTTTACGATCGAAGTTAATAAGGTTTTTTTCTTTCATATCATTTAAAATGGTGGTAACAGTTTGCCGTGATGTTCCGGTAAGCGAGGCAATATCCTTATGGGTTAGCTGCGTTGGGATTAATGTTTCATACCCTACCTTCTTTCCCTTCCACGATGCAGCATCCTTCAAAAATTCAACAATGCGTGTACGGGCATCTTTAAAAACTAAAAGGTCGAGCTTGCGCTCCAGTTTCATAATGCGAAAGCCAATAAGCTTAAGAATTTTAAAACTCAGTTCTTTATCTTCATACATCAACTCACGCAATTCATCAATCGTAAGCGGGCAAATGGTAGTTGCTTCAATGGATTGAGCAAAGTCTTTACGCTTTTCTTCTCCTGCTAATGCAAGCTCTCCAAAAATTTCTCCGCTGGAAAGAATGGCGGACACTGCTTCCTCACCCTCTTCTGTATAATGACCAATGCGAACACGTCCATTCACAACCATGTAAATATGAGTGGCCGTATCATCAGGCATGTAAACAAACTGATCACGCTTGTATACTAAAAACTCATGCTTATCACCCATCTTCTTTACCTTGTGCGGACAAAGGATGTTATAGAGATTAACACTTTCAAAATACCAAAGGGCAGAGCTATTTGTCATGTTTATAGTTACTCACTATTGATTAATTTTGTTATACATTAAGATCTCCTTTCAAAAGATAGTTGACTGTTAACAATCAAATTTAAAAGAAAAGTTCATGAGCGACTTAAAGCTAAGCGAAATTTGGGTTTACCCGATTAAATCTCTCGGTGGAATTTCATTGCAAGAGTCAAGGGTCTTAGAGAAAGGTTTGCAGCATGACAGGCGGTGGATGTTGGTTGATGAAACGGGCAAGTTTATGACCCAGCGTGATCATCCACAGATGGCACTTTTTAAACTAAGCATATATCCTGAAAAGTTAAAAATTACCTATGGGGATCAATCTATTGATCTCTCCTTTGCCCATCCTACAACGATGGACCTTCTGAAAGTAACGATTTGGGATGACTCCGTTTTGGCTTGTGAGGTTAGCGCATCGCACAGTGAATGGTTTTCTACTTTACTGAATATAAAATGTAAGCTCGTGTTATTTCCGGAAGGTAATTCGCGTCCGGTTGATCCCCGATATAAAGTAAACGATGAACAGGTAAGTCTGGCGGATGGTTATCCCTTTCTGATCATTGGTCAACGCTCATTAGATAATCTGAACGAAAAATTAGAGGATACATTACCGATGAATCGCTTCCGTCCAAACATTGTATTCACTGGAGGTGAACCACATGAGGAAGATACCTGGAGAAATTTTACAATTGGTTCAAATCGTTTTGTAGGTGTAAAGCCATGTGCGCGCTGCGCGGTTCCAACAATAAATCAGGATACAGCAGAGAAAGGTATTGAACCTTCAAAAACATTGGCTACCTATCGGAGACAAGAAAATAAAATTCTTTTCGGTCAGAACCTGGTGGCATTAGATCACGATCATATTCGAGTAGGTGACGTGATTACTTTACAATAAAAATCGTTAAACAGTTGTCCATTGACGTTGGACTGTTGACTTTTGTCCCATGACTTCCCTTTATCTCAAAGCAGTACATATTATTTTTATTGTTACCTGGTTTGCTGGTTTGTTCTACGTTCCAAGACTTTTTATTTACATCATCGAAGCAAACGACAAGCCCGAGCCCGCAAAATCAATTTTATTGAAGCAACTCAAAATGATGAGCTCACGATTATGGTTTATCATTACCTGGCCATCGGCAACCATTACCTTATTGATGGGAGCTTCACTTCTCATCAATCAACCCGAGTATTTGAAGATGGGATTCATGCACATCAAACTCACATTGGTATTCCTTCTTTATTTATATCACATCTCTCTTCACGTTTTATATAATCAACTAAGCAAGAATATAGTTAGATACACTTCGCAACAGCTGCGTATCTGGAATGAAGTAGGCACCTTGTTTCTAATTAGCATTGTGTTTTTGATTGTACTAAAAAGTGCCATGAGCATGGTGTGGGGAATTGTCGGACTACTTGTTGTCGGCATTCTTATGATGATTGGAATTAAAGTCTATAAAAAATTTAGAAGAGATGAATAAGTCAATGGTCAACGGTCAACAGTCAACAGTCAACAGTCAACGATCTACAGTGGTCTGTAGAAAGTGGACTGTAGACTCAAATTTTACTATCACCTCCAAGTGCTTACTCTTTCTTGCTTTCAGCTTTTTACTTTCAGCCTGCATTCAAAAAAAGGAAGTGCCCCTACCCATCTTTGGCGAACGTGAAGTGGTTGGTACCGACACTGTTTACCACACCATTGCTGATTTCAAATTTGTAGATCAGGACAGCGCAGAAGTAACGGGTAATACCTATGACAACAAGATTTATGTAGCTGATTTCTTTTTCACGTCCTGCCGAACCATCTGCCCCATTATGAAAACGCAGATGAAACGTGTGTATGATTCTATTCAACAGGACAACGATGTCTTACTATTATCACACACCATCGATCCTGAATATGATAACGTTGCTTTGCTTCATGACTTTGCTGAACGCCTTGAAGTAAAAAGTAACAAATGGCATTTTGTAACCGGTAAAAAAGAAGACATCTACAAAATTGCGCAGACCAGTTATTTCGCTACCGCCCTCGAAGACAAAACCGAACCCGATGGCTTCATTCACACCGGAGCATTTTTATTGATCGACAAAAAGAAAAGAATTCGTGGTAAGTATGATGGAACGAAAGAAGAAGATGTGAATCGTTTGCTGGTTGATATTGCTCGATTGAAGAAAGAAGATGAGCCTAAATAACGTCATTGCGAGCGAAGGGAAGGCTGTGCGGTGGAGCGTGGCAATCCCCAAACTACAACATGCGCATTTCATAGACAGGGGATTGCCACGGTCGTTTCTCGTCACTCCGTTCGGAGGCTCCCTCGCAATGACGGCTTACATATTTTTTATCTTATGTATCGCTCTGTCCTCCTGCTCAACCAGACCTGACTCAATACAATCTACATCCTCAACCAAATTCCAACAATACATCATTCAGGGCGAATCGTTGTACGAAAAAAACTGCAGCAATTGTCATCAGACAAACGGAACTGGTTTAGGATTACTTTATCCACCGTTAAACAAATCTGATTTCATGGACAATCATTTTGAAGAGGTGATTTGTTTAATGAAGAATGGGAAAAAAGGTGAGGTAATTGTGAACGGAAAAAGTTTCAACAAAGAGATGAAAGGAATTTCTACGCTAACCGATTTAGAAATTGCTGAGATCGCTACATATATATACAACACCTGGGAACATCAGCGCGGCATTGTTGATGTGCAGGAGGTTTCAAGAATTATTTCGAAATGTGACTCGGTAGAGGTTATTCGTTAATCGTTATCGATTAATGGTTAATCGGACTTTACTGTTGTGTCGCACACAAACCCACACACACTATTAACGGATAACCAGTAACGAACAACGATCCTCACATATACTTCAATGTTATAATCTGCAACACAGTTGCTGTATCGACTTTAACTTTCGATTCTTCAAATGAGGGTGGCCCAAAAGTTCCCATGGCATTGTTGCCGAACGCAAAACCTTCTTTCGGAATTCCCATTGCCTTGGTGTCTAATTTTTCATTTCCATTTTCATCGTGAATAACACTGATCGCATAATCACCGTAAGGTAAGTTTTCAAAAATTACCTTTACTTCAGTACCATTCGCTTTCACGGCCTTTCCGGTCACTGCTGTTTTCAAAAAATCTTCCTTTGTCTTAAACAGGCCGATGCGAATTGTGCCCTCAGTTCCTTTAATGTTTTTTATCGTTACTTCAAGAGAAGCACTTTGCGCAAAAAGCAGAGTTGAACTAAAAACACTTGCTAAAACAATAGCTACTAAACAGATTCTGGTTTTCATATTTTCTTTGTTTTTATTCAAACATCATCACTTCAAAGTAAAAACTAAAATTACGCATTCTGAACATGTATTTAATCAGGATCAGTTGTCGAAACATCAAGATCAATTGAAGCCTCTGCTCATACGACTTACCTGCATAGCAAATCAAAAACCAAAATTATCGATTCACCGTTTCTGACTTAAAAATGCTTCCCATCCAATATCCATTAGCGCATTGAAGTATTATTTCGTAAGTTTCATTATCGCCAAATAAAATTCATCCACCATGGCTTCCTTGACCTTAAAAATCAACAACAAAAACATTTCCATCGATGTTGACCCTAAAATGCCGCTGCTTTGGGCCATTCGTGATGCTGCAGGTTTAACCGGAACTAAGTATGGATGCGGTATCGCTCAATGTGGTGCATGCACCGTTCATCTTGAAGGGAATCCCATCCGGTCTTGCTCCGTTCCAGTATCAGTCGCTGCTGGTAAAAACATAACAACCATTGAAGGTTTGTCTGAAGATAATTCGCATCCTGTTCAACAAGCCTGGATTGCCGAACAAGTTCCACAGTGTGGGTATTGTCAGTCCGGTCAAATTATGGCTGCAACAGCATTGTTGAAAAAGACTCCCAGCCCAACGGACAAAGATATTGACACCGCCATGCAAGGACACATTTGCAGATGTGGTACTTATCCCCGGATAAGGAAAGCAATTAAAACAGCCTCTTCATTAATGGCTCAAAAAGCTTCTGCAAAATAATATAGATTCTCTTCCTCCCTCTCCTCCGGAGAGGGCCGGGGTGAGGCTTAAACATCAACACCATGCAATCAAAATCACAGAATGTATCCAGAAGAAATTTCATAAAGTTATCAGGCTTAACCGGAGCAGCGCTTTCACTTGGCTTCCATATGTCGGCTGATGGAAAAGAAGTTGAAGTAATAAAATTAGAAACGGCTGAAAATCTTGGTATTGATCTTAACGCCTGGATCTCTATCGATACTTCCGGAAAAATTACCATCACCAATCATCGATCAGAAATGGGGCAAGGTTCCTGGCAATCTGTTCCTCAGATTATTGCTGAAGAATTAGAGGTTGATCTGAACAAAGTAAACATCGTTTTTGCACAAGGTAATAATGCAAAGTATGGAAGTCAGATCACCGGAGGTAGTTCAACAGTTCGGGGTACCTATAAAAAATTACTTAACCTCAGTGCAACCGCGCGAGAAATGCTGATCGAAGCAGCTGCAAAGAAATGGAATGTATCCAAATCAGAATGTTATGCTCTCGATGGACAAGTCATTCATAAACCATCTGGAAAGAAATTACACTATGGCGAACTTGTACAAGAAGCTTCTAAACTTGAACCACCTAAGTCGGTAAATTTAAAGCTGCCTGAAGAATATAAAATTCTGCGCAAGCCCCTGCCGCGTCAGGATACTCCGATGAAAACAAATGGCACTGCCATTTTCGGTTTGGATAAAAAACTTCCTGGAATGTTGTATGCCGTTGTCGAGCGTAATCCGAGATTTCAAGGCAAGGTAAAAAGCTTTGATGACACTGAAACGAAAAAAATACCAGGAGTAAAACATGTCATCGCAGTTAAGATGAGTGTGTTCGCCACGTTCAGAGAAGGTGTTGCTGTTGTCGCTGATAGTTTATGGGCTGCCATGCAAGGAAGAAAGGTATTAAAGGTTGAGTGGGATGATTCTGGATTTGATCACCTAAGTACCGAGCAACTTTATAGTAGAATGACTGAGGATTTGAAAACGAAAGAAGGACTATCATTCAGAACTAAAGGAAACTTCAGCGCTGCATTAGAAAAATCAGAAAAGAAAATTGAAGCTGTGTATGAAACTCCCTATGAGTCGCACAGTTGTATGGAGCCATTGAATTGCATTGCGCATTATCAGGAAGACAAACTTGAAATCTGGGGTCCGATACAAGGACCTGACTGGGTTCAGGATTTTCTCAGTGGCCTCATGAGCATGCCCAAAGAAAAAATCATTGTGAACATGACTTTTCTCGGTGGTGGTTTTGGACGGAAAGCCTTTATGGATTATCCGCATGAAGCTGCTGTTATTTCAAAAGAAGTAAAGGCGCCTGTTCAGGTTGTGTGGACGCGTGAGGATGATACAACGCAAGGACCGTTTAGACCTGGAATGATGTATCAATGTTCTGGTGGCGTGAGTGGTGGTCGTATATCAGCATTCAAAACAAAAGTTGCAGGGCAAGACATGGATCATCAATGGCCTGGTGCACAAAAAGATTCGTATCTCGGAAGTACAACCGAAGGATTTCTTGAACCTTACTTTGATGGCATTTCACATTATAGCTTTTCAGACATTCCATTAGATGTACCTATTCCTGTAATGTGGTGGCGTTCCGTCTATGCATCGACCAATGGCTTTGCATTCGAAAGTTTTATTGACGAATTATCTGTTGAGGCCGGCAAAGATCCGCTTGATTTCAGAAGACAACATTTGGGCGAAGAGCGTTATCAACATCTCATTACTAAACTGGAAGAAGTAAGCGGATGGAAAACGCGAAAGAAAAATGAAGGATACGGTGTTGCCATCACAGAATGTTTCTCCAGTATTGTTGGAGAAGTAGTGAAGGTTTCCAAGAAAACAGATGGCAAGGTAAAGATTGATAAAGTGTGGGCAGTGATGGATTGTGGATGGTACGTAAACCCTGATATCATTAAAGCACAAGTAGAAGGTAGTATCATCATGGCACTTGGCGCAGCTACTATTCATGCCACTCACTTTGCAGATGGCAAAGCTGTTGAACAAAATTTCAACACGTATAAAATGCCGCGCATAACCGACACACCCGAAATTGAAGTTCATATTGTTGACAATGATGAAAAAGCTGGTGGTGTAGGCGAACCCGGCTTACCCCCATTTACACCAGCATTAACAAATGCTATCTTCGATTTAACAGGTAAACGAATTCGGAAATTACCTTTCAACTTAAATGAAGTATCGTAAATAATATTGAGTCGTGAGTATTGGGATAAACTTCAAACCTTGAACCCGGAACTTTAAACAACGAACCTGAAACCAACACATGAAAAAACTAATCATTGCAACTTTACTTATCATAACCGGAATCTCCCTTTTTTCTTTTACTCAGAAATTTGATCTCAAAGCCAGCATCGTTCGCGGAAAAGGCATTTATGAAGTACAATGCATCGCCTGCCACATGGAAGAAGGAGGAGGCCTTGAACATGTCTACCCACCCGTTGCAAAGTCCGACTATCTTCTGGCCGATAAGAAACGTGCTGCACAACAGATTCTTTACGGTGTAAGTGGCGAGATAACGGTCAATAATGCAGCTTATAGTTCCGATATGCCGGGATTTGAATTAACCGACACCGAAGTAAGTGACGTATTGAATTACATTACACACTCCTTTGGAAACAAAGGATATGTAACAACACCAGCGGAAGTTAAAGCGGTTCGAAAATAACGTATTCATTCCTGATGACTAACCCATCCTAATCATGGCATCATACACACTCAACATCAACAATCAAAGTCTTACTGTAAATGCTGAACCCGATACACCATTGCTTTGGGTTCTTCGAGATGAACTTGACTTAACGGGAACAAAATTCGGTTGTGGCATGGCGCTGTGCGGTGCATGCACCGTTCACTTGGATGGAAACTCCGTTCGCTCATGCTCTACTAAAGTATCTTCAGTAGGAGATAAAAAAATCACCACCATTGAAGGCATATCGGTTGGTGCTGAAGAAGGAAAACTTCATCCTGTACAAAAAGCGTGGATGGAAGAAAATGTTCCGCAGTGTGGTTTTTGTCAAACCGGACAAATCATGTCGGCTATTTCATTGCTTGAAAAAAATCCTAATCCAAGCGATAGTGATATTGATTCCGCTATGGCGGGAAATATTTGTCGGTGCGGCACATATGAAAGAATACGAAAAGCAATTAAACGGGCCGCTAACACCAGCACAAAATGAAGACTGAAATCTACGAACACAAAATTTTCAAAGTTAGTCGCAGAGACTTTTTGAAAACTTCTTCCATGAGCATGTCGGGTTTATTGTTGGGTCTGCAGTTTAGTTGTACTGACACTTCCAAGAAATTAACCGGTGATCCAAGCATTGTCTTTTCACCAAACGTTTATATAAACATCAACGGCAATGGTGATGTTACCTTAATCGCGCATCGGTCTGAAATGGGAACAGGTATTCGTACCAGTCTTCCACTTGTAATGGCGGATGAACTGGAAGCAGACTGGGAAAGAGTAAAGGTTGTACAAGGAATAGGCGATGAAAAATACGGTGATCAAAACACGGATGGATCGTATAGTTTGCGCATGTTTTTTACGCCCCTTCGAAAAGCGGGAGCAACCGTTCGTTTAATGTTGGAGCAAGCAGCAGCGAATGAATGGAAAGTAGATGTTTCTGAATGCAAAGCAAAAAATCATGAAGTAGTGCATACTTCTGGTAAGGCATTTGGATTCGGCTACCTCGCTGAGAAAGCTGTGGCATTACCTATTCCAGATGAAAGTAAAATCACATTAAAAGAATCGAAAGATTTTAAATACATCACCAAGCAAAGTTCTATTGTTGACTTACAAGATATCGTCACCGGTAAAGCAAAATTTGGTTTAGACACAAAACTACCTAACACAAAAATTGCTGTTGTAAAACGTAATCCTGAAGCAGGCGCTGGATTGAAATCATTCAATATGGATGCGGCAATGAAAGTTCCTGGCGTACTAAAGGTATTTAAAATTGATGCGCCTGGTTTTCCTACAAACTTTAATAAGGCATTGGGCGGTGTAGTGGTCGTTGCTGAAAATACCTGGGCTGCAATAAAGGGGCGCGATGCATTAGAAGTTGTTTGGGAGAAGGGTATTAATGCTGACTACAGTTCGCTTGAATACGGCAACGACATGTTAAAGCGAGCCAAATCAAAAGGGAAAGTTAGAAGAGCAAATGGAAATATTGATCAAGCTCTAAGCAAGGCTAAAAAAATAGTAGAAGGTGAGTATGTTGTTCCTCATTTGGCACACACTCCAATGGAAACACCATCCGCAGTTGCAAGCTTCCATGATAATACATGCGAAGTATGGGCACCTGTACAAGATCCGCAGGGCACAAGAAAATCACTGGCGGCTGCTCTGAATATTGATGTAAGCAAAGTAACTGTTAATGTCACGCTTCTGGGTGGCGCTTTCGGTCGCAAATCAAAACCTGATTTTGTTATTGAGGCTGCACTCATTTCTAAAGAAATGAATACACCTGTCAAAATACTCTGGACACGCGAAGATGATATACAACATGGGTTTTATCACTTTCCATCTGCTCAATATCTGAAGGTGGGCATCGATGAAAATAATAAAGTGATTGGCTGGTTGCATCGTTCTGTTTTCCCAAGCATCGGAGGAACAGCAAATCCTGCATCAGTAGAACCGAGTGGTGATGAATTGAGTCTTGGCATGATTGATTTACCTTATGCTATTGATAACATTAGTTGTGAAACGCAGGAAGCAAAAACTAAAATCAGAATTGGTTGGTTGCGATCGGTGTCTAACATTCATCATGCTTTTGCAGTAGGTTCTATTATTGATGAAGTGGCGCATGCGCGAGGTGTTGATCCTGTACAAAATATTCTCGATATGCTGGGTGAAGATCGAAAGATTGATCCGAAAGTATTGGGGCCAGAGTTTCAGAATTATGGTGAGAAGCTTGAAGATTTTCCATGGAACACAGCACGACTTAGAAAAGTAGTTGAAACCGCAAAAGAAAAATCAAATTGGGGAAAGAGTTTACCCAAAGGAAGGGGACAAGGTATTGCAGTGCATCGAAGTTTTCTTACCTATGTTGCTTGTGTCGTTGAAGTGACAGTGGATGATTCTAATAAAATTAAAATCACAAAAGTAGACTATGCAGTGGATTGTGGAATACCTGTAAACCCTGAGCGAATCAAATCACAATTTGAAGGTGGTGCTGCCTTTGCTGCAAGCCTTGCTTTGAAAAGTGAGATCACCGTGTTGAAGAGCGCTGTACAACAATCAAACTTCCATAACTATCAGGTTGCCAGAATGACTGACGCTCCGTATGAAACAGCTGTTCACATAATTGAAAGCAGCGAAAAACCTACGGGTGTTGGTGAACCTCCCGTACCTCCGTTTATTCCGGCTTTGTGTAATGCAATCTTTGCAGCAACAGGGAAGCGGATTCGTAAACTACCAATTACCTTATCATAGGACGTACTGAATTATCTATGAAAAAAAATAAAGTAGAAAGATCATCAACCAATTAATCGTTTTATGAAAAAAGTAATTCTCTTCTTGTTGTTCTTAAATTTTTTGACAGTTGCTCTTGCGCAGAATTTTGAAAAAATAATAATCGATAAAAGTGATCCTGTAACTGGATATTATCTGGCAGTAGTTCCCAAAGGTGAGATTGAAAGCGTGCTGGTTTTGTTTCCAGGATTTGGCGAAAAACCCGAAAGTGTATTGGCCGAAACAAAATTGCATAACACTGCATTTAATAATAACATCCTGACGTTGATTGTGCCCTTCGGCAACAAAATTTATGCGGATGTCCCAACTATCAACAACATTAACCGGGCATTGACAGATTCTATTAAACGAATGCAGCTTAATCCGGATAAGTTTGTGATCGGAGGATTCTCCGCTGGCGGAACAATTGCCATGCGGTATGTAGAACTTTGTATGGAGAAACCAGAAGCATTTCCGACAAGACCAAAAGCAGTTTTCACAATTGACTCTCCCATTGATCTGATCGATCTCTCGAAATATTTCGATCGTGAGCTAGTAAGAAATTTTTCTGATGTGGGTATGAATGAAGCGATCTTCATTCAAGGTATTATGAAAGATGAATTAAAAGGAACACCCGAAACCAATTTTAGTAATTACGTTTTTCATTCACCTTTTACAAGAGATCTAAAACAACCGGGTAATGAAAAATATTTAATGAACATTCCGGTAAGATTGTACCATGATGTTGATCTGGTATGGCAATTAAAAAATCGCAGAAGAAGTGCCTTTGATAATAATGTAGCGGGTGCTTCAGAGTTGATTGCCCGACTGATGTTAGCCGGACATGAAAAAGCTGAACTGATGATTGCTAAACAACCCGGTTATAGAAGTAATGGAATGCGCCATACACACTCCTGGTCAATTGTTGATGAAGTCGAATTCATTCAATGGATGAAGCAGGTAATAAAATCGTGATTAGTAGTTTCAATTTTTAAAATGAAGGAATTTAATACCATACTGGAAGCCTGTAAGAAAGTCGATTTCACTCAGCGAAAAGCGGCCTTGGCTACTGTTGTGAAAGTTCGTGGCTCATCGTACAGAAGTCCTGGTGCGCGAATGCTTATTACAGATGATGGAAAATGGGTGGGATCAATTAGCGGTGGTTGTCTCGAAGGTGATGCCCTGCGAAAAGCCCGACAAGTCATGATGAATAAAATTCCAATGACGGTTACATATGATACTCGTGAAGAAAGCAATCAGAATCTAGGTATAGGTCTGGGCTGTAATGGTGTTATTGATGTACTCATTGAGCCAGTAAATCTTCAGGATAAAAACAATCCTGTTTTCTTTTTTGAAAGTATCCTTCGAATGAATGCCGCTGTTGCATTGGCAACCGTGTTTGATGGCCAAGATAAGAAATCAATAGGTAGTAAACTTCTTCTTACCTCAGGTGCTACAAAACTCCACAATTTGTCTAATCATCAGCTCGAGCAAATTATTACGACTGATCTTGAAAGTCTTTTTGAAACAAAGAAATCTGAAGCTAAAAAATACCAAACAGAAGAAGGAGAAGTTGAGGTGTTTGTAGAACTCATTCAACCCTCTGTTTCCGTAATAATTTTTGGTGGAGGTTTCGATGCGAGACCGGTTAGTCAGTTTGCAAAATCCCTTGGTTGGGAGGTTATGGTGACCGATGAGTGTGTCGCACACATCGCTCCGATTTTTTTTCCTGATGCTGATAAGCTTTCGTTATGTCATCGGGATTTTATTGATCGCGATTTTAACATCACTCCTTACACCGCATGCATACTCATGTCGCACAACTATGAGTATGATCGTGATGTATTAAAGAAATTACTAAGAAGCGACACACCATACATTGGTATTCTCGGGCCACGCAAGCGATTTGATAAAATGCTGAAGGAGTTTTCAGACCAAAAAATTGAATTAAGCAAAGAAGATTTCCACCGAATACACTCACCCATTGGTTTAGATATTGGTGCTGAGACTCCAGACGAAATTGCGGTGTCTATCATTGCAGAAATTCAAAGTAAATTCTCAAACCGCTCGGGTGGATTTTTAAAGTATCAACCCGGCCCTATTCATCAACGTGATCAGCAAAGTGGGCAAGTCTTCAAGCAAGTCTTTCTAAATATTGAGGATGAAAAAAAATCAGCCTCTTTCCAACAAAAATGAAACAGTTCATTCTTTCCTCCATTCTGATTTTATTAAGTGCAGAATCCTTTTCACAGGATTACAAAAAAGAAATAAATGATCAGGTGTGGAAGCCCTTTATTCAAACCTTTAATAATTTCGATGCCGTTGGATTTCTCTCTGTTCATTCTAAAGATGTTGTTCGTTCATCGCGCGATTCAAAAGAAATTTTGAATTGGGATGAGTATCTGAAGCAACAAAAAGCAGGAGATCAACAATCAATGAAAAGCGGGTCAAAGAGAACACTTGAACTTCGATTCACAGAGCGAATTGCCAATAACAACCAAGCCATTGAGGTGGGGATCTATAAAACAACATCAATAAACTCAAAAGGAGAAATCCGATCATTTTATGGGCGCTTTCATGTTGTATTGCGAAAAGAAAATAATACCTGGAAAATATTGGTAGACACTGACTCGTCAGAGGGTAATACAATCTCTGAAAATGAATACCTTTCCGCACATCCTCTTGAGTAATTCGAATCTGAGTTGCTTTCTATCTTAGAATTTATCAGTTTAATGGAACGATTTCAGTCGATTTATCCATCTCACTGATTTCCTAAAAAATGAAAATCGGAGTCATCTTACTTGCCGCTGGTTCGTCATCCCGAATGGGTCAATCCAAACAACTACTTTCGGTTGGCAATGAATCTATGCTGGTGAAGATGGTGAAGGTATCGCTTCGTGCCGGAGCAAGCCCGCTCATTGTTGTATTAGGTGCTGGAGAACAAGAACACAGGGATGTAATTGAGGACTTTCCAGTTGAGATTGTTTCCAACCAGCAATGGTCTTCCGGAATGGGAAGCTCATTAAAGTGCGGCCTCAATCATCTCGCAAAAAAATTTGATTATGTAGATGCTGCGATTGTTTTAGTTTGCGATCAGCCTCATGTTTCCAGTCAATATATTCAATCCATTATTGAGCGGTATGAAATTTCAAGACGATCGATTGTCGCTTCCTATTACGCTGGTGCATCGGGTGTTCCGGTTCTATTTGATAAAAGTATGTTCCCGGAAATCTTAAATCTTCAGGATGATGAAGGCGCTAAAAAGTTAATCACGCAACATCCCCGACTTCTTGAACTTGTTGACTTTCCTGAAGGCTCAATCGATCTGGACACACCGACAGATTATGAGCAATTTATGAAACGGAAACCTTTCGGTGACACATAAAAAAAGAGGTTACTCTTTTGGAATAACCTCTTTTAGTATTGTTAAGAAGTAGTTACACTTTTATTTCAACATCAACCCCACTAGGTAATTCAAGTTTCATTAATGCATCAACTGTTTTTGCGCTGTTTGAATAGATATCTACCAAACGCTTAAACGTGCAAAGTTGAAATTGCTCACGTGCTTTCTTGTTTACGTGTGGAGAACGTAACACGGTGAATTTTTCCTTCTCTGTTGGAAGAGGTATCGGACCGCTAACTACAGCGCCCGTTGCTTTCACTGCTCTTACAATTTTCTCGGATGATTTGTCAACCAAGTTGTGATCGTAAGACTTCAACTTTATTCTGATTTTCTGGTTCATACTATTAAGTTAAGGAAATCGTCTAAATCCTATTTATTATTTTACTGCTGCTGCACCTTTAACAGATTCAATTACTTTGTCTGCCAAGTTCCTGGGAACTGGAGCATAATGAGCAAAAGTAAGTGAAGCCGAAGCACGACCTGAAGTAATGGTTCTTAGATCAGTGATATAACCGAATAGTTCTGATAAAGGAACATCGGCTCTGATAATCTGAGCACCACCTCTTGTGTCCATACCTTTCATAACACCTCTTCTTCTGTTCAAATCACCGGTTACGGAACCTGTGTATTCATCAGGAGAAATTACGTCTACGGCCATGATAGGTTCCAACAATTGTGGACCACACTTTCTAGCCGCTTCTCTGAAACCAACGCGAGCTGCTAATTCGAATGAAAGCGAATCAGAGTCAACGTCATGGTAAGAACCGTGGAATAATCTAACCTTCATGTTATCAATTTGATATCCAGCCAACGGGCCGTTTACCATTGATTGTTCAAAACCTTTCTGAATTGCCGGGATGAATTCGCGTGGAATAACACCACCCACAATATCATTAACAAACTCAAGACCTGGTTTATCTTCAGGACCCATTTCACGGGGACCGATTTCGAATACGATATCAGCAAACTTACCGCGACCACCAGTTTGTTTCTTGTAAACTTCTTTGTGTTCAACAGAAGTAGTAAGCGATTCTTTGTAAGCAACCTGAGGAGCACCTTGGTTGATCTCAACTTTAAACTCACGTCTGAGGCGATCAATGATGATTTCCAAGTGAAGTTCACCCATACCGCGAAGAATAGTCTGACCCGTTTCGTGATCTGTATTTACGCGCAATGTTGGATCTTCTTCAACTAACTTAGAAATAGCCATTCCAAGTTTATCTGCATCAACTTGCTTCTTGGGTTCGATAGCATAACCAATAACAGGCTCAGGGAATACCATTGATTCTAATATTACCTTACGTTTTTCATCGCAAAGTGTATCTCCGGTTTTAATATCCTTGAAACCTACAACGGCACCAATATCACCACAAGGAAGTCTGTCAATTTGATTTTGCTTGTTCGCGTGCATTTGGAATACACGGGAAATCCGTTCTTTACTTTCCGTACGTGTGTTGTATACATACGATCCGGAATCAAGAGCGCCAGAGTAAGCACGAACAAAGCAAAGACGACCAACAAATGGATCCGTTGCAATCTTGAAAGCAAGACCAACAAATGGTTCATTCTCACTTGGTCTGATTTCTACATCTTCGTTTGTGTCAGGATTTGTTCCGATGATAACATCTTTATCCATTGGGGATGGCAATAATTCCATCACATAATCCAACATGGTTTGAACACCCTTATTCTTGAACGAAGAGCCACACACCATCGGCACGATAGACATACCTACTGTTGCCTGACGAAGTGCTGTTAATATCTCTGCTTCTGTAATTGAGTTTGGATCAACGAAGAACTTCTCTAAGAGTGTTTCGTCATATTCAGCAACCGCTTCAAGAAGTTTTTCTCTATACTCTTTGGCTTCTTCAACCATGTCATCAGGAATAGGAATTTCCGTGAACGTCATTCCCTTATCATCTTCATTCCAGATGATGCCCCTATTGTTTACCAAATCAACAACTCCTCTGAAGTTTTCTTCTGAACCGATTGGTAATTGAAGCGCAACTGCTTTGCTACCTAACTTTTCTTTTACTTGTTTACACACGTCTAAGAAGTCGGCACCAGAACGGTCCATCTTATTTACGAAACCAATGCGAGCTACTTTATAATTGTCTGCTAGGCGCCAGTTTGTTTCAGATTGTGGTTCAACACCATCCACCGCACTGAACAAGAAAACCAATCCATCCAATACACGCAATGAGCGGTTTACCTCAACGGTAAAGTCAACGTGTCCTGGAGTATCAATAATGTTAACGTGATAGTCATTCTCTCTGTACTTCCAAAAAACGGTTGTTGCAGCAGAAGTAATGGTAATACCTCTTTCTTGCTCTTGCGCCATCCAGTCCATTGTTGCAGCACCATCATGTACTTCACCAATCTTATGGTTTACACCAGCATAATAAAGTATACGTTCAGTTGTCGTGGTTTTTCCCGCGTCAATGTGAGCCGCTATACCAATGTTTCTGGTGAATCTTAAATCTCTAGACATGCTTTGGAGCTGAATTAAAATCTGAAATGTGAAAATGCCTTATTTGCCTCTGCCATACGATGAGTATCGTCTTTCTTCTTAATAGCAGCACCTTCTCCTTTTGAAGCAGCAATAATCTCTGCAGCCAATTTATCCATCATCGTTTTTTCACCACGAAGGCGAGCATAGTCAATAAGCCATTTAATACTCAAACTCAATTTACGTTCAGGACGAACTTCAATCGGAACCTGAAATGTAGCACCACCTACTCTGCGGCTCTTCACCTCAACTGCAGGTGAAAGATTCGTCATAGCACGTTTCCAAACATCAAGTCCTGGCTCGCTTGTTTTCTTTTCTACCAATTCAACAGCGTCATAAAAAATGCTGTAGGCAACACTTTTCTTACCTGCTTCCATTAAGTAGTTAACGAACTTCGTTACTAGTGTATCCTGAAACTTAGGGTCAGGAAGTAAATATCTTTTCTTTGGTTTTGACTTTCTCATCGCTTCTAAAGATTATTTTTTCTTAGCTGCGGCTTTTGCAGGGGCAGCAGCAGCCGCTCCAGCTTTCGGACGTTTAGCACCATATTTAGATCTGCTTTGCTTACGGCCGTTTACACCGGCTGTATCCAATGCACCACGGATAATGTGGTATCGAACCCCTGGTAAATCCTTTACCCTTCCACCGCGGATCAACACGATAGAGTGTTCCTGTAAGTTATGACCTTCACCAGGTATGTAGGCGTTAACCTCTTTTCCGTTGGTAAGACGAACGCGGGCTACTTTACGCATCGCTGAGTTCGGCTTTTTAGGCGTTGTTGTGTACACACGTGTACATACGCCTCTGCGCTGAGGGCATGAATCAAGCGCGGGTGATTTTGACTTAAATGTCAATTTCGTCCGGCCTTTTCTTACAAGTTGTTGAATGGTAGGCATTTATATCTAGTTTTATAAACCTCTCGAAAATTTAGGACTGCAAAGGTATCATAAGAAACAAAGGAAGCAAAACCTTTTTCAAGAATTTCACAACTGATACACGGGCAATACTCCTTAAATCTGCCTATTTTTCGTCTATGCCTCTCCTATAGTTCCCCCAAAATTCATAGGAAACTTAGGCATATCATCTGTGCGTTTAATCGGCCCAAAACTGGCTTCGTACTTATCAATGTTATCCTTTAGAGCCAATAAGAACCGTTTTGCATGCTCCGGGGTAATCACAATTCTTGATTTTACTTTAGCCTTTGGCACACCGGGCATAAGTCTTATAAAATCAATGACAAACTCACTATTAGAATGGGCAATCATAGCCAGATTAGAATAAATTCCTTCTGCTATTTCTTCTGAAAGCTCAATATTAATCTGATTTTGAGCTTGCTGTTTTTTGTTTTCTTCTGCCATGGCTTTTATAAAAAAGGGTTGATCCTTTTCAGAATCAACCCATATTTACTTATCTAAAATCTAGCTCTGTAGTTCGCGTTCTCTGTCTTTCGCGCGTTCAGTAGCTGCGGTCATTGAATCATACTCATCTTGGTGCGTTACCAAAAGATCGTTGTATGCTCGCTGTCCTGTACCTGCTGGTATTTTATGACCTACGATAACGTTCTCTTTCAAGCCCATTAAGAAATCGGTCTTACCGCGGATCGCTGCTTCGCTCAACACCTTCGTAGTTTCCTGGAAGGATGCTGCTGACAACCAGCTTTCTGTTTTCAAGGACGCTTGAGTAATACCCTGAAGCGTTGGTCTTGAAACCGCTGGCATAGCGTCACGAACTTCAACTATTTTCTGATCTCTTCTCTTCAATGCTGAGTTCTCATCTCTAAGCTCACGGGCAGAAATGATCTGACCTGGCTTAAGAATGGTAGAATCTCCTGCTTCAATAACAACCTTCTTATCTAAAATCAAGTCGTTGTCTTCTCTGAATTGAAGTTTATCCACGTATTCATTGGTCAAGAAGCTTGTATCTCCCGGATCGATGATTTCAACTTTCTGCATCATCTGACTAACAATCGCTTCGATGTGCTTATCGTTGATCTTCACACCTTGTAGACGATATACTTCCTGGATTTCATTCACCAAATATTCCTGAACGGCTGTTGGGCCTTTGATCGAAAGAATATCTAATGGCGTAATCGATCCGTCAGAAAGTGGTTGCCCAGCTTTCACGAAGTCATTATCCTGAACAAGGATGTGCTTAGACAATGGCACCAAGTATCTCTTCTGAACACCATCCCGTGATTCAATGAAGATTTCTCTGTTACCACGCTTAATACCCCCGTATGTTACTACACCATCAATCTCACTTACTACAGCTGGATTCGATGGGTTACGTGCTTCAAACAATTCCGTTACTCGTGGAAGACCTCCCGTGATATCGCGAGATTTACCCATAGTACGTGGAATCTTTGCCAACACCTGACCTGCCTTGATTTTCTCCGCAACATCAACTGCTAAGTGAGCTCCTACTGGAATGTTATATCCTTTTGTATCTGTCTTGCCTTTTACAACTACAGCAGGGTTCTTAGTCTTATCACGTGTTTCAGTAATAACTTTTTCACGGTGACCAGTCTGCTCATCTGATTCTTCTTTGAAAGTAACACCTTCAATGATCGACTCATATTCAATTACTCCATCAAATTCAGAAAGAATAACCGCGTTATATGGATCCCAGAAACAAAGCTCATCACCCTTCTCTACCTTCTGACCATCTTTCACTTTTAAGAAAGCACCATAAGGCACGTTATTCGTGATCAATACTCTGCTTCGTTCTGTATCTACAATTCTGATTTCACCTGTACGGCCCATTACGACCTTCACTGACTTATTATCTTTATCCGTTGTATCAATTACACGGATACCTTCGAATTCAAGAACACCACTGAACTTTGCCTTAATGTTTGCTTCAACAGCGATGTTAGAAGCGGTACCACCCACGTGGAAAGTGCGAAGTGTTAACTGAGTTCCAGGTTCACCGATAGACTGAGCAGCAATTACACCTACTGCATCACCTGCTTGTGCCATGTTACCTGTTGCCAGGTTACGTCCATAACACTTAGCGCAACCACCAACTTGTGATTCGCAAGTAAGTAGAGAACGAATCTCCACTTCTTCAATGCTGGTTTCCTCAATCTTCTTCGCGATCTCGTCCGTGATTTCCTGATTTGCATCACAAATCATTTCATCATTAAGCGGATCGTAAATAGCATGTACCGTTACACGACCTAAGATACGCTCGCTCAATGGCTCTACGATATCTTCGTTGTCTTTCAAAGCTGTAACCTTCAGACCGCGAAGTGTTCCGCAATCTTCTTCAGTGATTACTAAATCCTGAGCAACGTCTACTAATCTTCTCGTTAAGTATCCAGCATCCGCAGTTTTTAACGCTGTATCCGCAAGACCTTTACGCGCACCGTGTGTAGAGATAAAGTACTCTAATACGTCTAGTCCTTCTTTGAAGTTAGATAAGATCGGGTTCTCGATGATCGAACCAACGGAGCCAGCAAGGTTTTTCTGTGGTTTAGCCATCAATCCTCTCATTCCACCTAACTGACGGATCTGTTCTCTCGACCCACGAGCACCTGAGTGCATCATCATGTAGATCGAATTGAATCCTTGTTCATCCTCTTCCAATTGCTTCATCAGCGTATTGGTAAGAAGTGTGTTGGTTCTGGTCCAGATATCAATTACCTGGTTGTAACGCTCGTTATCAGTAATAAGACCCATCATATAGTTGTTCCACACGCTGGCAACTTCGCCTTGTGCAGTGGCAACCAATTTCTCTTTCTCGGCTGGAATTTTAACATCGTCCAAGCCCATTGAAAGACCACCTTTGTAGGCCATCTGGAATCCTAATTCTTTGATATCATCCAAGAACTTTGCTGTCTTTGCCTGACCAGCCAATTTGAATACATCAGCGATAATCGTCTGAAGTTTTTTCTTCGTTAGCAACTCGTCTACAAATCCAACTTCTTCTGGAACGTATTGGTTGAAGATCACACGACCTGCAACTGTCTCAATGGTTTGATATGAGAATTCGCCCGTCTTCTTATCCTTAACATTCGCACGAACCTTTACAATAGCGTGCTTTGATAATTTACCTTCATTGAAAGCAATGACCACTTCTTCAGCAGAGAAGAATCGTTTGCCTTCGCCCTTTATAACTCTTTCTGGTAAGCTCTTTCTTCCTTTTGTCAAGTAGTAGAGACCCAACACCATGTCTTGAGAAGGCACTGTAATTGGAGCACCATTCGCTGGGTTCAAGATGTTGTGTGATGAAAGCATCAGCAGTGAAGCTTCCAAAACTGCTTCCTGTCCAAGAGGTACGTGAACCGCCATCTGGTCACCGTCAAAGTCAGCGTTAAAGGCTGTACATACGAGCGGGTGTAACTGAATAGCTTTTCCTTCGATCAACTTTGGTTGGAATGCTTGTATACCTAATCTGTGAAGCGTTGGAGCACGGTTCAAAAGAACAGGATGTCCTTTCAATACGTTTTCCAAAATATCCCAGATCACTGGATCTTTTCTATCAACAATTTTCTTTGCCGACTTCACTGTTTTCACAATACCTCTTTCGATAAGCTTGCGAATAATAAATGGCTTGAATAATTCAGCCGCCATATCTTTTGGCAAACCGCACTCATGCAATTTCAATTCTGGTCCTACAACAATTACAGAACGACCAGAGTAGTCAACACGCTTACCAAGTAAGTTCTGACGGAAACGTCCTTGCTTACCTTTCAACATGTCACTCAATGATTTCAACGCACGGTTTCCATCGGAACGCACAGCGTTTACTTTTCTTGAGTTATCAAACAATGAGTCAACAGCTTCCTGAAGCATACGTTTCTCGTTACGGAGAATAACTTCTGGCGCTTTAATATCAATCAATCTCTTCAGACGGTTGTTACGGATAATAACACGTCTGTAAAGGTCATTCAAATCTGATGTTGCGAAACGACCACCATCCAACGGCACAAGTGGACGTAATTCTGGAGGAATTACAGGAACCATCTTGATCACCATCCATTCTGGTTTGTTCTCGATACGGGTTCTTGCATCACGGAACGCTTCAACTACTTTCAAACGCTTCAAAGCTTCTGCCTTACGTTGCTGAGAAGTATCCGTTGCTGCCTGGTGACGTAAGTCGTATGACAACTGGTCAAGTTGTGTGCGTGACAATAACATTTCCAACGCATCAGCACCCATCTTGGCAATGAACTTCTTAGGATCATTGTCATCAAGTAATTGATTTTCGCGTGGAAGCTTATCTAAAATATCCAGGTACTCTTCCTCTGTTAAGAAGTCCAGTCTGTTGATACCATCTTCTTCCTTAATACCTGGTTGGATAACAGCATAGCGCTCGTAATAAATTATCTGATCTAATTTCTTAGTAGGTAATCCAATCAAATAACCAATCTTGTTTGGTAGTGAGCGGAAATACCAGATGTGAGCTACTGGTACCACCAATTCGATGTGACCCATGCGTTCGCGTCTTACTTTCTTCTCAGTTACCTCTACACCACAACGGTCGCAGATGATTCCTTTGTAACGGATACGCTTATACTTACCGCAATGACATTCCCAATCTTTTACCGGACCGAAAATACGCTCACAAAACAAACCACCCATTTCAGGCTTGTAGGTTCTGTAGTTGATGGTTTCCGGTTGTGTAACTTCACCATGTGAACTTTCCAAAATTGATTCTGGAGAAGCAAGACTAATGGTGATCTTGGAAAAGTCGCTGTTGATTTTTTTATTTTTTCTGAAAGACATGCTTGTTGTTTTTAGTCTTTAGTAAATCGTCCTTAGTACTTATATTGAAAACCAGAGTAGTTAATCCGTTGGATTCTCTACTCTGGATTCAAGACTTGTTAGTCCATTGTAATCTCAAGTGCAAGACCTCTGAGTTCATGCACCAATACGTTAAATGACTCTGGTATATTTGGCTTCCGCATATTTTCACCTTTTACAATGGCTTCGTATGCTTTAGCACGACCAATAACGTCATCCGACTTAATGGTAAGAATCTCCTGAAGGATGTGCGCTGCACCAAAGGCCTCAATCGCCCAAACCTCCATCTCTCCAAAACGTTGACCACCGAATTGAGCTTTACCGCCCAACGGTTGTTGCGTGATGAGTGAGTACGGCCCGATAGAACGTGCGTGCATCTTATCATCAACCAAGTGACCAAGTTTCAGCATGTATGCCATACCAACAGTTACTGGCTGATCAAATTTGTCTCCGGTTAAACCGTCATACAAATATGTTCTTCCAAACTTCGGCAAGCCTGCTTCGGTAAGTTCTTTATCCACTTGATCCAATGATGCTCCATCAAAAATCGGAGTAGCATATTTTCTTCCCAGTTTATGACCTGCCCATGCAAGAACAGTTTCATAAATCTGACCCAAGTTCATACGCGAAGGTACACCCAACGGGTTCAAGCAAATATCTACTGGTGTTCCGTCCTCCAAGAAAGGCATGTCTTCTGCACGTACGATACGCGCAACAACTCCTTTATTTCCGTGACGACCCGCCATCTTATCTCCTACTTTCAATTTACGTTTCTTAGCAACATATACTTTTGCTAATTGAACGATACCGGTTGGTAGCTCATCCCCTACTTCAAGTGTAAAGCGCTCGCGTTTGAAATCACCAGAATAAGTATTGCGTTTGTTTAAATAGTTCTTAACCGTTTGCGCAATCAAATCATTAGTATGATCATCTGTTGACCAGTTTTCAAGGCTAATGTCAGCAATCAAGTTTACCTCTTCAGGCACATTGTAATTGCTCTCATCACGATAAATGTTCTTATCCGGGAAGAGGTTGTTCTCGATCACTTTCGCGGAGAACTTCACGCCCTTACTGATTAACTCATCACCAAACTTATGCTTCACGCCATTGCTGGTTTTGCCTGTCAATAAGGTGTTCAGTTTCTTGATCATCTCATTGCGCAACTCCGTCAATTGCTTGCTGTAGCGATTCTTTAAAGCATCGAGCTCCTTCTTGTTCTTCGTGCGCAAATCTTTATCGCGCTTAGGACGAGAGAACAACTT
>ENA-UOWO01001494-UOWO01001494.1-activated-sludge-metagenome-genome-assembly--contig:-NODE-1494-length-30944-cov-6.638771_pt1 | contig 30944 bp, 26 predicted proteins | sample MGYA00238148_ERZ761564 | MGnify/ENA primary metagenome ERZ761564 (study PRJEB28885, sample SAMN05720194) | activated sludge metagenome | isolation source: Anaerobic digester | place: USA...
TTTCTTTCAAAAGAAAAGCGGACAGAAAAGAAACTTGCACCCCGATGAATTTCTGTGGCAAATTCTAAGCTCGTTCGCTAAAAAATCTAACTCCCCCGACAAGCCGGGGTCAGACAGAGATTTTTCTTAACGCTCACTTGCTTGAATTTGCTGACGAAATTCATAGGGTGCGGAAAAATACGAAATTCAAAATTCATTTTAAATTGGAATTCCGCATTTAAAAGGCGCCATATGAAGTACGTGGGCGAAGCGCGAGTAATGAGCGTTAAAAATTTTGTGAGGAGCGAAGCGGAATTGAAATTTTAGCGAGAAGCGTTGCGCTTGCCATCAGTATCTTCATCCTGGCGCGACTTTCCTTGCCCCGTAGCGAGCTCTGCTCTGCTTCTGGGGTTTTGTAACTTTTTTTATCCTAGAAAGAAAAGTTAATGCTAATTTGCGGAAAAAGAAAGTTGAAAAATAAAATTTATAGAAATAAGATTTATCTATTTTATCTGCAATTTCCGAAGCTCAGAAATTTCATCCCGAATAATCGCTGCTTTTTCAAATTCCAGCGCCCGTGCCGCTTCTTTCATTTCCTTTTCTCTTTGCTTTATATACCCCACCATATCTTCCAATGATTCCAGTTTGGCATAATCAGCCGTTGGCGCCGGATTAATTTCATGATCAATAATTGATTTGATATTTTTCTGAATCGTCGCCGGCGTGATGTGATGTTTTTGATTATACTCCGCTTGCAGCTTACGACGCCGGTTGGTTTCATCAATTGCCCGCTGCATCGAACCCGTCACATTGTCCGCATACAAAATCACGCGTCCGCTGACATTTCTGGCCGCACGCCCAATGGTTTGAATGAGCGACGTTTCACTGCGCAAAAATCCTTCTTTGTCTGCATCCAAAACTGCCACCAGCGAAACCTCCGGCAAATCCAAACCTTCCCTGAGAAGATTGACGCCCACCAAAACATCAAACTGCCCACGCCGCAGTCCTTCCAAAATGCGCACCCGATCCAAAGTTTCCACATCGGAATGCAAATATTCGCATTTGATTTTATTTTCTTTGAGAAAATCCGACAAATCTTCCGCCTGTTTTTTGGTTAGCGTCGTAATTAAAACTCTCTCGCCTTTTTCCACTATTTTTTCTATTTCAGCCAGAACATCCTTAACTTGTCCCTTGGCCCGCCTCGACTCGCGGAGATGACCGCTCGTCGATGCGAGGCGGGCTGATTTGATAATAAGCTCCGGATCCAAAAGTCCCGTCGGCCGAATTATTTGCTCAACAATATTGTATCTAGTATCTAGTATTTTGTATTTGGTATTTTTTGATTTATTTGTAATTTGTGATTTGGAGTTTGTTTGTTTCTCGTTGCTTGTATCTTGTGATTTGCCGTATTCATACGGCCCCGGCGTAGCCGAAGTAAAAATCAATTGATTGATATGTTCTTCAAATTCAGAAAACTTAAGCGGCCGATTGTCAAAAGCGCTCGGCAATCTAAATCCATTATTAACCAAAGATTCTTTGCGCGCCCGGTCGCCATTATACATCGCATTAAGTTGCGGCACCGTCACGTGCGATTCATCAATCACGAGGAGAAAATCTTTGGGAAAATAATCCACCAATGTATATGGCATTTCACCCGGTTGTCGCCCGGTCAAATGACGTGAATAATTTTCAATCCCATTGCAATAGCCGATTTCCCGCATCATTTCCAAATCTTGTTTGGTCCTTCTTTCCAATCTTTCCGCTTCCAAAAGTTTTCCATTATCACGCAAATATTTGACTTGAGTTTGCATTTCTTTTTCGATATTTTCCAAAGCCGCTTGCATGACCGGTTCCGGCACCACGAAATGCTTGGCCGGATAGATCAAAGTTTTTTCGAGATTCCCCAATTTTTCGCCAGTCAAAAAATCATATTCCTGAATCCGGTCGACAACTCCGTTTTTTATATCAATACGCGTTACTATTTCCCGTCCGGTCGGCATGATTTCAAAAGTGTCACCGGTCACCCGAAATTTTCCCCGGCTCAAAAGGTCGCTGCGCAAAAATTGCAAATCAATCAGCTCTTTAATTTTCTCAGCGCGATCAAATTTTTCGCCAACTTTCACTTCAAAACTGATTTCCCGATAATATTCCGGCGAGCCCAAACCATAGATGCAGGAAACCGAAGCGACGATAATCACATCTTGCCGCGACAAAAGCGCGCTGGTGGCACTGTGCCGCAAGCGATCAATTTCGTCATTGATCTGCGCTTCTTTTTCAATGTAGGTGTCTGAAGAAGCAATGTAAGCTTCCGGCTGATAGTAGTCGTAGTAAGACACGAAATATTCCACCGCATTTTTGGGAAAAAAAGTGCGAAGTTCCTGTGTCAGCTGCGCCGCCAAAGTTTTATTGGGCGCAATAAGCAGTGTTGGTTTTTGCACCTTTTGAACCACGTTGGCAATCGTGAATGTTTTGCCCGAGCCCGTCACGCCCAAAAGCGTCTGGAATTTTTTCCCAGACTTAATGCCTTGAACCAATTGCTCAATAGCTTGTGGTTGATCACCACTAGGCTTAAATTTGCTGTTTAACTGAAATTTCATAGTTTAGTATATGGTATTTAGTATTTAGTATCTATACGAAATACAAAATACTACATACAAGATACTGTATACTACAATTTTATCCCATTTTTGTCCATTAACTAATTACCATTGACATTATTTTTTAAATCTTCTATTATTATAAATGTCGTGTTGAATGCTCCGTCCTACGGAAGAGGACAGGGAGCTTACGCACACATTTTTGGAGGCACCCCCATGTGCCTCAGGCGCAAAAGCGCCGCCCTCTTACGGCTTGGCAGCGAGTTATTCTACTCGCTGCCATGACCACCTCTCCCCTTGCAATGTTCAAGGGTTTTTTATTTGATAAAAAGTATTATGTTGGCCGAGGGTTGCCAAAATCCAAATAACCTGCTATACTCTTTATACAACTAAGAAAGTCCAAATTTAGCCCGCTTTAAAGCATAATTTAGAGACAGGCTGAATAACTTCCACCAGAAGAAGGGATTTTCTTGTTTGGTGGTTTTTTGTTTCTTATCAAAATCTCTGATTTTGCTATAAGAAACAAACCCCGCACAAATTTCTCACAAAACGTGCTCTAAAAAAATATGTAAGCTGTAAGGCGGAAATGAAAAGCGAACAAAAAATAATTTCGAACAAATAAAATTTGTTGCGGGGTTATAATCAAATTTAGTTAACTCATTAATAATAACAATAACATTATGCAGTACGAATTGTTCTATCTTGTAGGCGAACGCCAGGAGGCCAATCTGGAAGCGATCAAAGAAAATGTGAAATCTCTTTTGGTTTCGCACCAGGCCAAATTGCTTGAACCGGAACTTTCTGAAAAAAGAAAGCTTTCCTATGAAATCAAGCATCAAAGAAAAGGGGTTTATGTAACCCGCCGTTTTGAATTGCCTGAAGCTGATGACCAAAAAGAATCTCCTCTTAGAGAAATAACCAAAAAACTCAACCTTTCCAATGAGGTTCTCCGATTTATGATTGTCAAAACTGATGATCTGCCAGAATTGGATTCTAAGGAAAAAAGAAAAGCTCGTGAAATGGCGGCTCAAACCCAATCTTCTCAAAGAACACCGCGCTCAGCTGAAAAACAACCAGCCTACCGACAACCAAGAAAACAGGAACAGCCAAAACCCGCTCAAGCTCCGCAGCCGACAAAGGAGGAAACCAAAGATATCGACAAACAACTTGATAAATTGTTAGATATTTAATTAAAAGCGATTCAAATCTACAAATATCGTTCGAATCTACAAATAAAATTCAAATTCGTAGATTCGTCCGCCAGCTGGCGGAACATTCGTAGTTTCGGATCGGCATAAACTTTATGAATCTAAACAAAGTTCAACTCATTGGCCGCCTTACCCGCGACCCAGAAGTTAGAACAACTCCTTCCGGACAAACAGTTGCCACTGTCAGTTTGGCCACTAACCGCACCTGGAACGACAAAAGCGGACAAAAGCAGGAAAAGTCCGAATTCCACAACATCGTCGCCTGGGGACGCTTAGCTGAAATTATCGGACAATATATGTCCAAGGGCCAAGAAGCCTATTTCGAAGGCCGCATGGAAACGCGAACCTACACCGGCAAAGACGGCATTGAAAGAAGAACAACAGAAGTAGTTGCCGAAAATATGCAAATGGGTTCACGCCCACAGGGATCCGGAAATTATAATCGCCCTGCCGCAGCCGCCGCCACTGGAGCCATGGCCGGCGGAGCAGCTGCAACCACCACTCCAATTGCCGAAGAGATCCCAACCATCAATCTTGATGACGAAAAAGAGGAAGTAAAAATTGAAGATGTACCGTTTTAAGAATTTAGAATTACGAATTTTGAATTTCGAATGAATGATTGAACTCTTAATGTTTAAAATATTCAAACATTTGAAATTGATTAAAAATTCAAAATTAAAAATTTAAAATTATTTATTATAATATTTATGGAAAGAAAGCAATGTTATTTTTGCGAACAAAAGATGGACAAGATAGACTACAAAGACGCCTATTTGATCCGCCGCTTCATGAATTCGCAAGGAAAAATTTATCCGCCAAAACGTCATGGCATTTGCACTAAGCATCAACGCACTTTGTCGCAAGCTATTAAGCGTGCTCGCGTGATGGCCTTGGCACCGTTTGTCGTTAAATAATCGCGTAACTTATAACGTAAAACGCATAACGTTTTAGGTTGCGCGTTTTACGTTTTACGACTAATGTTAGGAATTACAGAAATTAAATGTGGGAAAAATATTCTTTGGGAAAATGCTCCCTATGTCGTTTTGAATGCGGAACATTCCAAAACCGGCCGCGCCGGCGCCGTGCTCCGCACCAAACTTAAAAACCTTCTAACCGGAAATGTTTTGGAAAAAACATTTAATGGTTCGGACAAGGTGGATGAAGCTGACATGTCAAAAACCAAAGCACAATATCTCTATCCGGAACATGACGGCTTTGTTTTCATGGACACAACTTCCTATGATCAATTTTCACTCGCGAAAGATGTGGTCGGCGAAGCGAATTTGTATTTGCTGGAAGGCACTGAAGTCACAGTCCTCAATTTCAATGACACACCGGTCAACATTGAATTGCCGATCAAGGTTACGTTGAAAGTAGTAGAGGCGCCGCCTGGCATCAAAGGCGATACTGCCGGTACTGGAGGAAAAGTGGTCATTATGGAAACCGGCCTCAAAGTTTCCGCTCCGCTTTTCATTAACGAAGGAGATGAATTGATAATCAACACGGAAACAGGAACATACGTTTCCAGAGCCTAGAAAATTTTTCTTTAATATTTTCTTCTCTTTTTGAAAATAACTTTTTGAAAAATAAAAAACCGATTACTCGGTTTTTTATTTAGGCCTAATATTGCTAACAAGCTAACAAAACTAACTAAGCTACTTAGAACAGTCCCATTTGGCCAAAAAAAGTAAATACCATAAGAGGTACTAGAGCCAAGAGAAGCGCGAAATTAAATTCTTCGTTTCGTTCATCTTCTTGAGCTCTTTTGGCGCAGTGAGGACAAGAACACTTTTTTTGTTTTTTTTCCATTTTTTTTATATATTAAATTAATAAATTTATATAAAAAACGGGCATTTGCCACCCGTTTTACTATACCCTTCCATTATACACCATTTGGAGGCAAAAGTCAAACATTTTAGCCCTAGTTTTGCAAAAAACTTACACAACGACCGCTTTGAATGCGTTTTTTTGTTTTTTAAATTCTGGCTTTATCTAAAATTTCTTTAAAAATCTTGTTAGCCACTTTTGGATTTTCCTTGAGAAAAGCTTTGGCTGATTCCCTGCCAGCGCCCAATTTTATATCTTCAAACGAAAGCGAGTTGCCTGCTTTTTTTACAACTTCATATTTAACTCCCGTATCAAGAAGATCTCCAGCCAAGGAAATTCCTTCATTATACATGATGTCGAATTCAGCCGTTTTGAAAGGAGCCGCTACTTTGTTTTTTACAATTTTAACCTTGGTCCTGTTGCCGACAATTTCTTCCCCTTTTTTAATTTGTGCGCTTCTTCTGACTTCAATGCGGACCGATGAATAGAATTTCAGAGCCTGGCCGCCGGTTGTTGTTTCCGGATTGCCGAACATCACGCCAATTTTCATTCTGATCTGATTAATGAAAATGACGGTCGCATTTGACCTCGCGATAATGGCTGTTAGTTTTCTTAGCGCTTGCGACATAAGTCTGGCTTGACGTCCGACATGCTGGTCGCCCATTTCGCCTTCAATTTCAGCCTTAGGAACCAGGGCTGCCACTGAGTCCACAACAATCATATCCACAACGCCTGAACGCACCAGAGATTCGACAATATCCAAAGCTTGCTCACCCGTGTCTGGCTGGGAAACAAGCAAATTTTTAATGTCTACGCCTATCCTTTTGGCATATTCCGGATCCAAAGCGTGTTCCGCATCCACAAAAGCTGCTGTGCCACCAAGTTTTTGAGAATTGGCGATAATATGCAAAGTCAGAGTTGTTTTTCCGGATGATTCCGGTCCATAAACTTCAATTATCCTGCCTCTGGGCACTCCGCCGTTGCCCATAGCGATATCAAGAGAAACTGATCCGGTCGGTATGGTTTCTACATCAACCCTTTTTACATCACCCAGTTTCATAATCATGCCTTCCCCGAATTTTTCCTGAATATCTTCGACCAATTTATCTACATCTTTTTGTTCAGCGTTTTTTACTTTTTCTACCGGTTCTTTAGCCGGCCTTTTTTCTTTTGCCATTTTTGTCTATGAGCGGAGCGAGTAGCTACAAAAATGAGCATCCCGCACCAATTCTTTGTTAATTTTTTATATTACTTTTACTAAAGCCGTAAGGCGTTTCCGTGCACTTATCTAAATATTACAAGAAATAATATTCGGAATTGGTGCTGTGACAGCCCTTCTTTTTATTTTTTAATTATTTTTTTCCACTTTACCATTAGCAGTATATTGCATATCTCGTACAACTCCCGGATCACTGCTGAGAGCGCCCAAATCTTTTCCGTTTATTTTTACAAAAGTTTGGTTGCCTTTGCCGGAAGTTATATTGATCGTGTTTTTAGCTTCAAAAGTCTGGACTGATTGCGGCAACAACACTCCACTGTAGACCAAATTTTCATCAGCTTCAACTGAAAGCCATGTCGGGCTAGGATTAACATAAATTTCAGCGGTTATGGGTGTGCCGTTTTTATTTTCATTGCCAGTTGCCGTTTGTTCGGGAACAGAAATATCATTAACATTTTGCTGGTTGGCGTTTTCAAAAGCAGTTTCCACCGTCAAAGCCTGAGACGTTTCCTTGTTAAACTTGCTCCTGACCTTAACTGTGATTGTGTTCGGTCCTTGTTTTAATCCCACGTCCTCGCCGAATTCTCCGTTTTCATTAACCATTACCGGCTGGTCATTGATAAAAACCAGCGCATCTTTTTCAGCAATGCCAGTTACATGGACGGAATTGCCGTTAATCGTTTCTCCATTTATCGGCTTGACTATAACTAGGCGCGGTTTGGAAATAAAATTGTTAACCTCTATATAAAGATATAGGAAGCTGCCAAAAATCAAGGCAACCAAAGAGCAAATGATAATGATTTTGGGCGTAATCACCAGGCTGGAAAATTTTATCGGTGCGCTTACTTTTTCAGTGTCAGGAATTTTCTTGATATTTTTTTGTATGCCCTTTTCACGTTCATATTGGCGAATCAGCATTTTTTCATTCAATCCCATAAAAACAGCATAGCTTCTGAGAAAACCCCTGACATAAACATCAGCAGGGAGCTTCAAATATTCGCCTTGTTCCAGATATTTAAGATACTTGATTTGAATTTTGGTACTTTTTGAAATATCTGCCAGACTCAAACGCCGTTCATCGCGAATTTTTTTCATCCGCTCACCCAAAGTCAATGAATCAATTTTTTTGGTAGTAAATCGTACCATAATCAACTTCGTTGAAAGTTACAAATTGCAAGAAACAATTTCCAAACAAATTCCAACAATCAATAATCAAAAAATAATATTTAAGATTTGAAATTTTTAATTTGTATTTTTGTTTGGTTTTTGTATCTTGTATCTTGGTTATTGATGTTACAAACATTACATTTGCCATTTGTCACGAACAACTTGATCTTCAATGGGACTTTCATAGGCTGTCTGATTTTCACTTTCTATCAGAACTTCCCGCGGCTTGTTAGTTCCGTCTGATGGAGCTATCACACCTCTTTCTTCTAATATATCAATCAGTCTGGCTGCACGGGAATAACCTATGCGCATGCGCCTTTGCAGCAAAGAAGAAGAAGCTTTGCCAGCCTGCAACACCACTTCCTTGGCTTCTTCATAACGCTCGTCTTCCATATCATTATTGTTTTCCGGAATTGAAGCAAAATCAATTTTGTCACCGGTATAAGTTGTGATTACTTCCCCGTTTTTGTTGCCTGAAGATTTTCCGTTTTCTGCAACAATTTCATCGCTCAAATCATCCTCTATTTTGTTGAATTTCTGATTTTTTATGAATTTAACAACTCTTTTTATTTCATCTTCGGAAACAAATACTCCCTGCACCCTTTTCAGATCAACAGCTTCGGCCGCCGAATAGAGCATATCGCCATTGCCTAAGAGTTTTTCTGCACCGCTGGAATCCAAAATCGTACGCGAATCCATAAGCGCCGGCACTTTGAAAGCAATGCGAGTGGGGATATTTGATTTTATAAGCCCAGTGATTACTGTTACGGTCGGCTTTTGGGTGCTGAGTATCAGATGGATTCCAACCGCTCTGGACATTTGCGCCAAGCGGATGACTGCGCCCTCAACTTCTTTGCCATGCGAAGCCATGAGGTCTGCCAATTCATCAATTACAATAACAATATACGGTATTTTTTTGATAGATTCTTCTATGAATTCGCCGGAGCCTTCGTTTAATCTTTGATAGGTTTCTTTCCTTTCAGCTTTAATATTAAAGGAGGTTATGTCTTTTGAACCGACATCCTGAAGCAATTTGTAACGGCGTTCCATTTCTCCAATCGCCCACCGGAGAGCGCTCAGCACTTTTCCATTTTCCACAATTACATCAGACAATAGGTGTGGAATGCCATTGTACGGAGTCAGTTCGACTCTTTTCGGATCAACCAGGATTAGTTTTAAATCTGCCGGAGAATTTTGATAGAGCAATGAAAGCAGGATCGTATTAATGCAAACACTTTTACCGCTGCCAGTCGAACCGGCGATAAGAAGATGCGGCATTTTTTTCAAATTGCCAAAAATATAATTCCCACTTACGTCCTTCCCTAGCGCCAATTGCAAATTTGATGTACGACTTTCAAAATCAAGAGAGTGCAGAAGCTCTGGCAATCTGATTATGGCGCCTTTTTTGTTCGGAACCTCTATCCCAACCAGTGATTTACCTGGAATCGGAGCTTCGATGCGCACTTGGCGCGCCGCCAATCTCAGAGCCAAATCGTTGCTCAGCGTCGTTATTCTGCTCAGTTTTACACCAACTGCTGGACGAAAACTATATTGTGTAACTGTCGGACCTGTTATTATTTCTCCCAATTCAACTTCGATGCCGAAATTGCGCAAAGTGTCTTGAATAATTTTTGCATTTTTTTCCACATCTCCGCCTTGCGCTTTTTCAATGGTGTCATCCAAAAGATCAATTGGCGGCAATTTCCAATCTGCATCCTCCCGTTCATCATTTTCTTCTTTTTCTTTTTTCCCCTTGGGAGTCCAGGCGGCTGCTTTTTTCAGAATAGCTTTCATGCGGCTTTCTTCTTCATTTTCCTTTTCGCCCGCATTAGGATCCTGAACAAATTCTGTTTTCTTTTCTTCTTTTTCTTTTGCTGCTTCTTCTGATTGTTCATCATTATTTTTTTCGCTATCAGTTTCATTTTGGCTGTCTTCAGAAGTTTCTTCGTCCTCGTTTTCATCAATTTTTTTGCGGATAAATTTATTCACAAATTGCACCAAGGAAAAATTGAATGCAACGAGAATTCCGATCAGGAACAGCGCGAAGAAAATAATAGCTCCGCCAATCGTGCCTGCTAATTTCAAAAATAAATAGGCGAAAACATAACCCAAAAATCCACCGCCTCCGCCAGCTTTGGCCACAGCCAACATTTCTTCCGGTTGGCAGGAAAAAATATGAATCAAACTCAGAATACTAATAAAAGCAACGGTTATCCCTAATAATTTGGAAATATAAAAAAGCGTTTCTTTGCGGAAAAACAAAATAACACCGGCTACTAACAGGATTATCGGCGAAACATACTTGCCTATTCCAAACAGCAAACCGGTAGCCGAATTTAAGAATTTCCCCAAAATTCCCGCTTCAACAATTTTGGCTTCTGACAAAAAACCGAGCACGAAAAGGCTTGCCAAGGCAAACAGGAATATTGCCACCGCACTGCGTTTAACATCGCCGTGAATTATTGGTTTTGCCTCATTTTTTTCATCACTTTCCTGATTCTTTTTTCTTCTGCCCATAACCAAATTTTAGAAAATTGTTAGTAATCTTGTTTCATCCATTCTAACACATATTTTCTCTATTCCAAAGCCCTGCTGCCAAAAAGCATTCCGGCTGACGGGCCATGTTTTAGAGAGTTATTTTTTAAAGGACTTATTTTTATTATTTTCATTCTTTTTACCACTAATTTTTGAACTTCCTCGATATTTAAAATCTTATGGCGATAATCTTCTTTGATTTTGTAGTTTTTTGTATAAAGAAGCGCACCGCTTATTTGCAAATTTTCAAGCGCTTTAATTTCCCGGCGCATTTTCTTCTGCAAAGCGCTGATTCGCCATTCACATATCCACCCAAAAATTGCTCTGCTTCCGTAGATGAAAAGAGTGGTTGAAAATAAAAATAAAATAACTGGAAAAATTTTCATAATATTCAATTTTTAATTTTATTAGAGGCTTATGAATTTTACCGGCAAAACGCGCTTGAAAATTCCGGCAATAAAGATAACGTCGGCTTCAGATAGATAAATCGGATGATGCGCATCATTAGTGGAATGCGGAAAAAGGGCAATCACGCCCTTGCCCATGTTTTTATATTTTTTAATCGTTGCCATGCCGTTGATTACTGCTACCACGATTTTATTCTCAAAATCAGAATCGCTTTGCGCTTTTTCAAAAATCACATAGTCGCCATCATTGATTCCTTCTTTATTCATTGAATCGCCCAGCGCTTTGACAGCAAACATTTTTTCCGGTTCAGCTTTTTGAAAAAGGCTTCTGGAAAGCTGCAAAAAATCATCTGCTGGATTGTCTTCCGCATAGGCCAGAGCTTCGCCGCAAGAAGCCAAACCGTAGAGCGGAATGGAAAAAATATTTTGGGCATCGCCATAGTTTTCATTTTCCACCAAATATATTTTTTTGTTTTCATCGCGCGTGATGAGATCTTTCTTTTCCAATGCTTCAATGACTTGCATGACTGATTTCATGCTGTCGCTCAATCCTTTGGAAACCAGGTGTTTATGCAGGCGATAGCTGGTCGGCTTTTCACCTCTTTGCAACGTGATTTCCCGAATATATTCGAGAATGTTTTTTTGTTTAGCAGTTAGTTTTTGTTCCATTTACCCTGTTAAATAAGATTTGAATCTTTTTTATAAAGAGATTGCAAATTATTTATGATTAATGATTAACACCCTGCAATTCAAATTACTTTTCAAATCTTAATTTTGCAAAGCAAAATTATTTAACAGGGTGAATTTTTTTGTTTAATTATTACAGTGTTATTTTATCACTACTTTAATATCACTGCAAGCCCCCCCTGTGGATAACTTTTTAGTCTTGGTTTTCAAAAAATGGAAGAAATCTGAAAAGTCCAAAAAATGGCTTTGTATAAATAAAAAAGGCCGGATCCTAAGATAAAGGAAACCGGCTGCAGACTTTATAAGTAGTTTCAAGAAAAATAAAGTTACTTTCTATTTTTTTGTTTTTTGTGCAAAATCCTCAAGCATTGCTTGAGCGCGTATGTGTATGAAATGTGCATACACATTGAAATTCTTTCCGCCTATCTTTGTCCCCCTTTGCAGAATTTTCCCGTCTTTTTTATATATTTCCCAAACAGGAAAATCATCCACTGAAATTATCCTGCCTTCTGTTTCTTCTTCTCCTTCTTGTTTTTGGGAAAATTTTTCAATTGTAACATTAGGAACTCCCACTCCCGTCAGAAAATCAGCTGCTTTTTTGCTGACGTTGTCCAGCGTTTGAAAAATGGTAAACATGTGGAGCCTCCTTTCCGAGCCAAATTAACTCTGATTATGATTGTGTGAATTTTAAAAAAACTATGGCTATCTACTTAATTATTACCCCTGAATATGCCGACTATTTCAGTCTCAAATATTTTCGATAAAATTCCACTGCGGATTTGGAAAATAAAAATCAGTATTGACAAGGGTCTTATTCTACGATATGATAGTTTGTTATTTAAAAATATCATAAAAAAGAGAGGGGACGATCGAAAAATGCAAAATTTGCCAAAACGTAATTTAATTCAATGTGTTGATGAATTGATGCTGTATCGCGGTTTAGTTGGGAGCAAAGGATTGCCGAATGATTTGCTTTTTTTAATAAAGAATCTTCATGCCAAAGAAGCCTATCGGGAACTTATATATCAGATGAGAATATTTTTCCGCATTAATTGCAATATTGGCGTAGGATTTTCACCTAGCAAGAAAAATCCTAATTACGCAATTCAGGACACAATAATGAGAAACATAGGCAATTCTTTTGATCCATTCTTTTTCTTTCAAGCAGCGAATATTGAACACAAAAGAAGAAAAGAACCGGCAAAAATAAGTTTTCCCGATCCGACACCCGCATTTAATTCGCGCGCATTTGAAACTATGCGAGCATATATGATTGTGGAACGCTGGATTCTTATGATGCCATTAGAAACAATCGTGTCTCTTGTCGCTCATGAGTTAGCCCATGTTCTGCTTTATTCAACACAAAGCCGCTACTGCAAAAGCGAAAAAGCAACCGATATCCTTGCAATGATACTAGTTGGACCGGATATCGCAAAAAAGGGGATGCGTATTGGAAACTTTAAGCTTGGATATCTAAATGATGAACAACTTGAAATCGCCTATGATGAGATTAAAGGAAAAGAAAAAATTTCCAGTTTTTCAAAAATACGCGGTTTCGTAAAAAATGTTTTTACCAAATTTTAAACAACTACTCTAAATAGTTTCTAACAAAAAGGCCTTGAAATTCAAGGTCTTTTAAATTTATATTTCACCCAAGTACCCATTGCGGATTTTGGGGAACCATTAACTAAACTATTCTCGTATTCTCGAGAATACGAGAATAGTGTTTGCTTAGCAAAACATTGGGTTGTGGACCGAAAAAACAGAAGGCCAACATGCTCTTCGAGCTGTTGGCTTTTCTCTTAACGCATTTTTTTCTTTCGCAAATTTTTGCGAAAACATTTTTGAACAAACATTTCTCTATTTTGGAATCTTTTCAAAGATTCCGCAAAGTTTGATTGTTGCTTAAAACTAAAAAATTCTAAAAGACCCTCAAACATTTCGCAATCCCCCCTCTTTTTTGTTATTTCTTTAAAAATTGATATTAAAATCCATATTACACCAAAGCCAAAATTTTGCAAGTCTTAAATATGCACAGCCTTTTGCTCCTTAAACATTCCAATTTTGGTAGATATTGACAAATTTATTTTTTTCGATTATCATTTATTATTGATTGTTACTTGAAAACTAAATGAGGGAGGGAAGTTATGAAAAAAAGTTGCATTTTTTTTGTTTCGGTTGTCATGTTTTTAGTTGTAGCGGTGGGAACAGCTCTTGCCCAAGAAGTTCCTGAAGGTTTTACTATTCACAAAATTGAAAAAGGCGATACTCTCGAAAAAATCGCCCCTGAAGAACATCACAACTTGATCATGAAAGTGAATCGTTTTGATAAGAAACATTTACCGATCGGCAAAAAAATTCTTATTCCAGTTGATTTTATCAAGGCTAGCGAGTATACCCCGGTTCCAGAATACATAGAGGAAGCCAAAGAAGAAGAACGCTCCATTTATGTTTTTCTGGATAAGCAGTATTTCGGGGCTTATGAGAACGGCGAGTTGGTCTTTTGGGGACCTATTTCTTCTGGCAGAGGAAAAAGAATGACAAAAAAAGGAACCTATAAAGCAAACAAAAAAGAATTAATGCATAGGTCCAGGCTTTATGGTGGTGCTCCAATGCCTTTTTCAGTAAACCTGTCGAAAAACATGTCCGAAACCAATTATTTCCTGCATGAGCAGGACATGCCAGGATATCCTGCCTCTCATGGCTGCGTGCGTCTTCTGCGCGATGATGCAAAAAAAATATACAACTGGATCAAAATAAATGATCCAGTTGAAATAAGTAGCTAATTGGTATTTATTAAGTTGACCGCGCAAACTCTTTGAGTTTGCGCGGATTTTTTTATTTAATTTTAATAATATAGATATGCTTAAAATAGGCAGAAACAAAAAATGCCTAGATTACTCTGGGCATTTTTTGCTTCCATACTGCTCAAAAAAGTGAGCAAAGCTTTTATCTAAATTTTCTATAAGCTAACAGCTATAAGCTATTTCTTGCTTTCTCGATAGCCTGTTCCAGCTGGGATCAGACGGCCAATGATGACGTTTTCTTTGAGACCTCTGAGACGATCATCTTTACCAGTCACGGCGGCGTTGATCAAAACGCGGGCTGTTTCCTGGAAGGATGCGGCTGAAAGGAATGATTCAGTTGAAAGCGCAACCTTGGTGATGCCCATAATAAGCTGCTCGCCAGTCGCCGGTTCTTTCTTAGCCTTGTGCGCATCATTATTCTCTTCACGGAATTGATCTTTTTCAACGACGTCGCCTGGCAAAAGATCCGTGTCACCAGCGTCTACCACTTTGATGCGGCTGAGCATCTGGCGAATAATTACTTCAACATGCTTGTCGTTGATTCCTTCACCTTGGGCTGCATATATTTCCTGAATTTCATTGATAATATACCGTTGGACTATTTCCTGACCCATAGCAGCATAGAGTTTTTTGAGATCAATATGTCCTTCATTGAGTTGTGTTCCCTTGCCAATCAATTGGCCTCTGGAAACTATAATGGTTGATTCGCTTGGCACTTGATATTCCACTATGTCTTTGGCAGTTGTTTCTACTTTGATTGTGGTTGTTTTCTTGTTTTCATTAACAATTTCCACCACTTTGCCATCAACTTCAGAAATTATCGCTTCACCTTTTGGCGGACGAGCTTCAAAAATTTCTTCCACACGAGGCAAACCTTGAGTAATGTCAGTCCCAGCCACACCTCCAGTATGGAAAGTACGCATAGTCAGCTGAGTTCCTGGTTCACCGATCGCCTGCGCGGCCACGATTCCAACAGCCTGGCCAATGTTAACCAAATTGCTGCGGCCAAGATCGGTACCATAACACTTGCGGCAGATGCCTCTTTGGCTTTTGCAAGTTATAACATTCCTGATTTTTACCTGTTTAATGCCGGCCTTATCAACTGCTTGTCCATCTTCCCTAGTAGCCAATTCTCCTTTTTTAACAATAACTTTTTTGGTTTTCGGATCAACAACATCTTCCGCCATTACCCGGCCTTCCACGCGAGTCGCAAAACTAAGTCCGATTTTTTCTGAATCTTCTTTATAGATATAAGCGCCTTCGGTATCGCCGCAATCTTCTTCACGGACAATAATATCCTGTGCCACATCAACCAGACGGCGAGTCAGATAGCCGGCAGTTGCTGTTCTAAGAGCTGTGTCAGCCATACCTTTTCTGGCACCGTGAGTTGAAATGAAATATTCCAAAACGTTAAAACCTTCTTTGAATGAGCTTTTGACCGGCAGTTCAATTGTTTCTCCGGTTGGTCCGGCCACTAAGCCTTTCATACCTTCCATCTGGACTACCACAGATTCAGAACCCCTAGCCTTGGAATGAACCAATGTGTAGACTGTACCTTCCTTGTCCAAGGAATTTTTGACGGCATCAGCAATAACATTTTTGGCACGATTCCAAATGTCAATAACGCGGTTTTTTCTTTCCTCCTCAGTCAGAAGACCCATCGCATATTGGCTGTTGATTTTAGCTACTTCCTCTTCAGCATTCTTCATGGCCGGAGCTTTTTCCGGCGGAACTTGCAAATCATCCATGCCCCAGCTGATTCCACTGCGACCAGCCATTCTGAAGCCTAATTGTTTGATGCGATCAATAAATTGGGCTGTTTCTTCCTGACCTTTGGTAATCAGAATACGAGCCACCATTTGCTTGATTTCTTTCTGCGTCAGTTCTTCGTTTATAAATTTAAGTTCTTCCGGCAAAATATCATTGAGCAAAATACGGCCGACGGATGTTTCCAGAATTTCCTTGCCGATTTGCACTTTTATTTTCGCATTGACAGCTACATGACCCAACTGATTGGCTAAAATCGCCTCTTCTGTTGTAGCAAAAATTTTGCCTTCACCTTTGACTCCGGATTTTATATGCGTAATGTAATAGACTCCGAGCACAATGTCTTTGGATGGCACTACGATCGGATCACCAGAAGCCGGCTTTAAAAGATTCTTGGATGAAAGCATGATATTTGCGCTTTCGTCGCGCGCTTGATCGGTCAAAGGAACATGCACAGCCATCTGGTCGCCGTCAAAGTCAGCGTTGAAAGCCGTACAAACCATTGGGTGAACCTGGATAGCCTTGCCTTCAATGAGTACTGGCTGGAAAGCCTGAATAGACAAGCGGTGCAGGGTCGGAGCGCGGTTCAAAAGAACAAAGTGATGTTCGATAATTTCATCTAGAATTTCATAAGCTTCTTCCGCTTCAGCATCCACCATGCGGCCGGCAGTTCGGACATTATGCGCATATTCTTTTTCAATTATTCTATTGATGATAAATGGTTTGAAAAGTTCGAGTGCCATTTTTTTCGGCAATCCTGCTTGATGCAATTTAAGCTGTGGACCAACCACGATCACGGAGCGTCCGGAATAGTCAACACGTTTTCCCAAAAGATTCTGTCTGAATCTTCCCTGTTTGCCTTTGAGCGCATCCGCGAGTGATCGGAGCGGCCGTCTTTGTCCGGTTGAAGCTGCCACGGATGACTGGCCTTTTCTGGCACTGTTGTCGAAAAGAGCATCCACTGCTTCCTGGAGCATTCTTTTTTCATTGCGGGTGATAACTTCCGGCGCACCCAAGTCAATCAGTTTTTTCAAACGATTGTTGCGATTAATAATTCTTCTATATAAATCATTGAGGTCTGAAGTAGCAAAACGTCCTCCGTCGAGAGCTACCATTGGACGAAGGTCCGGCGGAATCACTGGAATCGCTGTCGGAAGCATCCATTCCAATTTAAGTCCGGCCTTTTTGAAACCTTGGAAAAGTTTCATGCGTTTGAAAAGTTTTTTCTTGTCAGATGTTTCCTCGTCTTCCAATTCTTTCTTGATTTTCTTGATCATCTTGTCAACATTCATTTCTTCCAAAATGCTGCGGACAGCTTCAGCGCCGATTCCGGCTGAAAAAATCTGGCCAAATCTGGAAGACAGGTTGAAATACTCCAATTCAGAAAGAACCTGCATCGGCTTAAGGCTTTTTATTTCATCCCGCACGCTTTTGTACTGATCATGCAATTCTGCCAGCATCTTTTCTGTTTCTCCTGTGCTTTCGGTTTTCCCGGATTTTATTTCTTTCTGCTTACCTTTATATTCCTGCTCCAATTGGCTGACTACGCGATCACGCACTTCTTCGTTTACGCTTTTGATAATATAGGCTGAAAAATAGATAACCTTTTCCAAATCTTGCACCCCAATGCCAAGCGCCAAGCCAATTTTAGACGGCACACCGCGAAGAAACCAAATATGAGAAACCGGCACAGCCAGTTTGATGTGTCCCATTCTTTCGCGACGAACAATTGAGCGAGTTACCTCCACTCCGCACTTGTCGCAAACAATGCCTTTATATCTGATACGTTTATATTTTCCACAATAACACTCCCAATCTTTGGAAGGTCCGAAGATTTTTTCACAAAAGAGTCCGTCCTTTTCATACCGCTGGGTACGATAGTTGATTGTTTCCGGTTTGCTAATTTCACCGTGAGACCAATTCATAATGCTCTCCGGACTGGCTAAGCGGAGACGCACACTATTGAAATCGCTCACTTTAGTTATATTTTCCATATAAATATTTTTGCTTTATTTATTAAACTCCGATTCGCATGTCCCCGATTCGTAGTCGGGGTTCGCGACGCGATAGCGGAGCGAAAAACTTATATTTGATCAACATCTTCCCCATTCTTCTCGCTATATTCCGGTTCGTCTTCCAGACCATCATCTTCGTTGATTTTTGAATCAATGAGTTCGACATCCAAACATAAACCCTTGAGTTCGTTCACTAACACATGGAACGAAGCCGGGATGTTTGGACTCTTGATTTTTTCGCCCTTAATAATTGATTCGTAAGCTTTTGATCTGCCAAGAACATCATCAGATTTGATTGTCAGCATTTCCTGCAGAGTATAGGAACTGCCATATCCTTCTAGCGCCCACACTTCCATTTCCCCGAATCTCTGTCCGCCAAATTGAGCTTTTCCGCCCAGTGGCTGTTGGGTAATCAGGGAGTATGGTCCGATCGAACGCATGTGCAATTTATCTTCCACTAAGTGATTGAGCTTCATAACATACATAACGCCTACCGTAGTTTCATTATCAAAAGGTTCACCGGTTTTACCATCGATTAGTCTGATTTTTCCGCTTTCCGGAAGACCGGCTTTTTTGAGTTCGCCTTTGATGTCTTCTTCAGTAATTCCGTTTAGTGCCGGCGTAGCTGCTTTATAACCAAGTTTTAAAGCTGCCCAGCCTAAGTGAGTTTCCAAAATCTGGCCGATATTCATACGTGAAACAACACCGAGCGGATTAAGGATTACATCAACCGGAGTTCCATCCGGAAGATATGGCATATCTTCAACCGGTGCAATGCGTGAAATCACGCCTTTGTTTCCGTGCCTTCCGGCCAACTTGTCGCCAACCGAAACTTTGCGAAGCTGTGCTATGGAAACTTGGATTTGTTTGATGACTCCGGTTGAAAGTTTGTCACCTTGTTCTCTAGAAAGAATTTTAATGTCAACCACTTTTCCGTGTTCGCCGTGCGGCAAATAGAGTGAAGAATCTTTCACATCTTTTGATTTTTCACCGAAAATTGCACGCAGCAGTCTTTCTTCCGGCGTTAAATCGCCTTCACCTTTCGGTGTGATTTTTCCAATCAGAATATCTCCGGAAGAAACTTCAGCGCCGATGCGGATAATTCCTGTCTCATCCAGGTTTTTCAATCTTTCTTCGCCGATATTCGGAATGTCGCGAGTAACGACTTCCGGTCCAAGCTTGGTGTCGCGCACATCGATTGAAAAATCTTCAATATGAATCGAGCTGTACCAATCATCCCGCAAGAGTCTTTCGGAAAGAATGATAGCATCTTCAAAATTATAACCGTCCCATGGAATGAAAGCTACCAATGGATTTTGTCCCAACGCCAGCTCTCCATTTTCTGTTGCTGCGCCATCGGCCAAGAGCTGTCCCTTCTTCACAATTTGTCCTTTTTCGACGCGCGGCAATTGGCTCATGCTGGTGAAAGCGTTGGATTTTTGGAAAGATTGCAAGCGATATTCGCGTTTGAAATTGTCTTTTTTGGCTCCCACCGGTGCAGCTTCTTTAATCACAACATGATTGCCGTCTACTTCAACCACTTCTCCGTCATTAACTGCAATAACAACTTGTCCGGAATCAGAAGCGGCTTTGTCTTCAATACCGGTTCCAACAAAAGGAGCCTGTGGCACAATGCAAGGCACAGCTTGGCGTTGCATGTTTGAACCCATGAGAGCACGGTTGGCATCATCATGTTCCAAAAACGGAATAAGCGAAGTTGCAATAGAAATGCACTGCTTGGCGGAAACATCGATATAGTCAAGCTTATCTGCTTCAATCATTTCCGGATTGCCTTTCACGCGGGCTTCCACAATTTCTTCCAAAATATTGCGATTATCGTCAGTTTCGACACGGGCATGCGTGATGATGCAGCGATCTTCAACAGTCGCGTTCAAATATTCAATGTCATCGGAAATATATGGTTTTATTTTGATAGTCTTTTTTCCCGACTTGGCAATTTTCTTGGCCATTTCTTCGGTAATTTTTTCTCCAGATTTTCCAACGCCACTGATGTTTTCATTCAAAACACGATTTACCAAATTCTCAGACTTAACATCCATTTCTTTGTGCAGCTTGATGTAGGGAGTTTCCAAAAATCCGAAATCATTGATTCTGGCATAAGAAGCCATATGGCCTACCAAGCCGATGTTCGGGCCTTCCGGAGTTTCAATCGGACAGATGCGACCGTAGTGAGAATGATGCACGTCGCGAACTTCAAATCCGGCGCGCTCACGGGTAAGACCTCCCGGTCCCATCGCTGACAAACGTCTTTTATGTTCAAGTTCAGCCAATGGGTTCACTTGGTCCATGAATTGTGAAAGCTGGGAGCTTGAGAAAAATTCTTTGATAGCAGCAGCTACGGGACGTGAATTGATAAGCTGTCCCGGCACGACAGTTTCGATGTCGCAGGTACTCATCCTGTCTTTAATGTTTCTGGCCATGCGTGCCATGCCGATGCGCAATTTGTTTTGCACCAGTTCTCCAACGCCTCTGACACGCCTGTTGCCAAGATGATCAATATCATCAGCAATAGCATGCGGATCATTGTTAAGGCGGATAATTTCTTTGATAATCAAAATCAGATCATCCACCAAAAGAATGCGGTTAGCTTCATCATCTTTGCGATCAACGCTTAATCTCTGGTTCAAGCGGTAACGTCCCACGCTGCCGAAGTCATATTTGTCAAAATTGAAAAACATTGAATCCACCAATTGCTTGGCGTTTTCAGCTGTTGCCAAATCTCCCGGCCTGATTCTTTTATATATTTCCTTGTATCCTTCGGCCTGGCTTTTGGTGATGTCTTTAGCTAAAGTTTCGGCAATAAATTTAACTTCTCCCTTATCAATATCGCTGAATTTTTTTATGATTTCTTCATCTTTTTCAATTCCAAAAGCCCGCAGCAATGAAGTTACGGGGATTTTTCTCTTGCGGTCAATACGCACGTTTAAAACACCGTCAAGTCCGGTTTCTATTTCCAGCCAGGCGCCGCGATTTGGAATAAGCTTAGCTCCGAAAAGTTTTTTGCCTTTCTGATATTCCATCGTGAAAAACACACCGCTGGATCTAATCAATTGGCTGACAACAACACGTTCTACGCCATTGATTATAAATGTTCCGCGATCAGTCATGACCGGGAAATCGCCCAAATAAATCTCCTGTTCTTTTATTTCCCCATTTTTTTTGATGGTTAGGCGAGCTTTAGCCCTAAGAGGAGCTTCAAAAGAAATATTTTTACTTTTGGCAGTCAGTTCGTCTGTTTTTGGCTCATCTAAATAATAGTCAGTAAGCGAAAGTTCCAAATCCTTGCCGGTAAAATCATTGATTGGATTGATTTCATCAAAAAGTTCCCTCAGTCCTTTTTCCAAAAACCATTGGTAGGCATCTTTTTGCGCTTCAATTAAGTTTGGAAGCGATACGACCAATTGTTTGTTAAAAAATTTCCGACGGGAAAGTGAGGAAGCCTCTCCATAGATTTCCTTCACCTTTAGCACCTTGTTTTCTTTGAGCATAAAAACAACTCTCACTGATCATCTCTCGCTTCGATAATTTTCTAAGAAGCAAAGAGGCCAACAGCAAGTTTAGTGTTAGTCTATTAAAATTTATTTAGTTGTATGTGTCATTCTCATTCCCCTTGTGAGAATTGATGTGTCTTTTAGGCCATTATACGGCCTTTTGACAAAAAGATTGTGCACTGTTTTCACCCAAAAACAATGCAAAAAGTAGAAGTTCTTTCCTAAATCCTGTATGTACTAATTAAATTATCACATATGCGAAAAGTTGTCAACCCCGCACCAAATTGGCACTGCGCCGAAGGCGCAAAAAAGGCTATTGCAACTTCATTTTTAAATAAATGACCGTTACCATCGGCTCGTTGAAAAAGTTATAAAAAAAGTGCCAAATTGGTGCGGGGTCAAGCCCCTCATTATTGTTTTTACAAGTGCATGGCACTAATTGCCTTCGGCAAGCCTAAATTTAGTGCGGGGCCAGATAAAAACCGCCCTTGCGAGCGGCCTTTGCATTATAATCTTTTTACTTTATAAAATTTTTATTTCTTCTTTTTCTTGGAAGCAGCAACTATAACACCAGTAACTGCGGCACCAATGGCAGCGCCGATAGCGGCTGAAATGACAGCGGCCTTTTCAGGATTCTTTTTGACATAACTTTCAACTTTTTTAGCGGCAATGTTCATTTCTTTTTTGATTTTTGCATACTCTTTGACGGCGATTTTTTTGAGATCAGCACCTTTCTCTCCGGCAATTTTAACATTTTTCTTAATTGCTCTTTTGATTTGTTTTTTGTTCATTTTTTTATATTAAATTAATTAATTTATTCTTGAGGTTTATTATTGCTAACTAAATATCCGATAAGCACAGCCAAAACTCCGACCGTAATATATCCAAGTCCGGGAACAAATTTTCCCAAAACTGAATTCAAATATACGGATGCTCCGATCAAAAGATAGAAAAGGCCGAAAATCATCAAAAGGGCGCCGATTGTTTTGCGCTTGAGCATTTTTACCCAGGCCTGCACTTTTTGGGAAACATTGTCGCCAATGCGCTCAACCATGTTGGCTACAAATCCTTGAACCACACTTTTCCAATCATTTTTATTTTGTGTTTTTTCCATATAACTAATACATCTATTTTTAAATTTTTATTCGCTATTTTACCTTAAAATAAAGAAAAAGACGGGCAAATCACCCGCCTCGTGTCGACGAGTGGCCGTCTCCACGAGTCGAGGCGGGCCCGCCTTCACATCCACATACATCAATTATAGCAGATTTTAAGCCTTTTGTCCAGTATTCCACGCTTTGGCGACTGTCTGCACGATTCTGGAACTGGTCACGCCGGAAATCCGGCTGATTTTTGGAATCACTTTTTTAATTTTACTTTTGTCTATATTATTTTTTCTAAGCAGTTCATCAATTTTTGGCAGTAGCTGTTCGCTCAAAGAATATTCGCCTTGCCAAAAAGAGCGATCGATAATCTTGCTGCCATTTTTTATAATTAAAGTTATGTTATTACCGTCTAATTCAATAATCAAATTCATAAAATTTTAATTTAAAATTACTTGTTTACCTTTTTCCATTCTATTCCCCATGGATCTGTCTTTCTTCCCGGCGCGATGTCACTGTGACCCAAAACATATTTGATGGAATATTTTTTCTTGAGCGCGCTGATTAAATAATTTACAGCGGAATATTGGTCGCTCGTGAATTTTCCGTCTTCTGTGTTCATCATTTCAATGCCAATAGAAAATGCGTTCACGCCAGTCCGTCCGTCTGGCGTCTTGCTTTCTCCCGCGTGATAGGCAATATTCTTGTCTGCGACCAGTTGATAAATTGCGCCTTCGCGGTCAATCAGATAGTGGGCGGCCACTCCGTATTGTTTGTATTCAGCCAGAAGTCCGCTGACACTGAATGGCTCGCTGCCGATTGCGTCATATGAAGAATGAATGACAATCGTATCGATTTTGCGGCTGGAAGATTTTTCAAATCCCCAAGAAACAAATTTCTCCACAATTTTCGCAGTGTTTTTTACTTCTGCCTCTTTGTTACCTGTTTCTGTGGTTTCTTTTTCCGGTTTGTCGCTTTTCACATCTTGTTTGCTGTCATCTGCCTGTTGTTCATTATTTGCTGTATTTTGTATATTGTCCTCTGTCTGTTGATCGCTGTCCGCTTCTTGTTGTTTGCTATTTTCTGTCTGTTGATTATTGTATACGTTAACTGTTTTTTTCCCAAAAAAACTGCAGCCAGAAAAAACTGTCACAAAAAATATACCGATAGTAATAATTAAAATCTTTTTCATATCACCTACACTCTAGCAATGTTCGAAACAAAAGAAAAGAGTCGCTTGCTTATTAATAAGGAAGCAATTTAAATATTGCTAAATCATTTTACAAAAATTTTAATTCTCGAGTTTTTGATCTTCTGGATTATTGAGCTGTCCAACCCACTGTTTATACATCGGGTCATTGGCATTCGGCAGAGCGATGCTCATGGCTCCAGCCACCTGTCCTTTGTTATTCTCAGGAGCAGGAACATATTCCACCCGTTTTTCAATTTTTTTCGGATCTGCTTTTTGAGCTTTTTCTTCAGATATTTTTTTGCCATTTCTGTAATAAGTAACCTTTGCAATCATGTTTGCCGAATCTCCCGCCAGCTTAACATCTGTTTTTTCGCCTCCTTTATAAGTATCATACGCCACAAATGTTTCGTTTGGTTTGTTCGCCAGCACTTGCTGCATGAAATCATTCCAGATCGGCGCCGCCACAAACACGCCGTCCGCACCGGCTTTCATCGGATGATTGTCGCTGTTGCCCGCCCAAACACCGACTGCGATTGAAGGCGTATAGCCCACTGTCCAGGCATCGCGAAATTCGGAAGTAGTTCCGGTTTTGGCCGCCACTGTTTTGCCCACGCTTTCTAAAGTCAAAGGACTCCGCGCTCCGAAAATCGGTGTGCGCGCTTTGTTGTCGGAAAGAATGGAATTTATTTTTCGCGCCACCTGCACATCCAAAACTCTTTCAGGAGAGACGTTTTCCTGATACAAAACATTGCCCCGCGAATCCACCATTTTTATAATCGGCTGATATGGTACCCGCAAACCCTCAGTGGCAAAAACCGAAAAAGCGCTCGCCATATCCAAAAGCTTGACTTCGCCGCCACCCAAAACCAATGACAAACCGTAGCGTTTGCGATCATTAAGTGTGGTTATTCCCATTTTGTGCGCCAGATCAATAGTCGAGTCGATTCCGACCAAATAGAGAACTTTGACAGCCGGCACATTGAGCGACATAGCCAAGGTGCTGCGCATCGGCAGAAGCCCATGAAACTTTCCGTCATAATTTCTCGGAATATATGGGCGGCCTGATCCATCCGGACCAAAATTAGTTTGAGCATCCAAAATTTTCGTTTCCGGCTGATAGCCTTTAATAAAAGCGGTGGCATAGACAAAAGGTTTGAAAGCCGACCCTGGCTGCCTGGGACTCACCGTTACATTAACTTGCCCGTCAATCGATTCATCGTAAAAATCTTTACTGCCGACCATAGCTAAGATGTTTCCATCTTTTGGATTCACCGCGACCAAGGCGGCATTGGTGGCTCCGCGCGCAATATTTTTTTGCGCTCCGCGAGCAACAACATCTTCCGCAATTTTTTGCATATCATAATTGAGCGAAGTATAGATTTTGAGTCCCTCGGTTTCAATAAATTCTTTTCCATATTCCTGTTCCAATCTTCCGAGCACAAAAAACACAAAATGCGGAGCTTCGATCGGCTGCTTAAGCGGTTTAACTTTTTCAAAAGTTTTTTCATTCAAAGCCGCCTGCACTTCAGTTTCAGAGACCAATCCTAATTCTGCAATTTTTTTCAGAATCGCTTTCTGCCTCTGGATCAGCGCCTTGGAGTTTCCTCCATACGGCGAGTAGTATGAAGGCGCTTTCGGCAGTGCCGCCAGAAAAGCCGCCTCGTCCAATGTCAAATCAATAGCCTTTTTCCCGAAATAAGTTTCACTGGCCGTTTCCACGCCATAGGCATTGGCGCCATAGGGAACCTCATTGAGATATTGATCTAAAATTTCAGCTTTCGTATAGTGCCGTTCGATCTTCAAAGCAAAAACGGCTTCCAAAATTTTACGCCGCACAGTTCTTTCCCTTGTCAGAAAAGCGTTTCGCGCCAATTGCTGCGTAATAGTTGAGCCTCCCTGCATGATTTTATTATTTTCTAAATTAACTTTGAGCGCCCGAACGATTGCGAGCGGGTCTATGCCAATGTGCCGATAAAAATTGCTATCCTCGGCGGCAATAGTTGCGATCCGGATAGAGTTGGCGATTTCTTTGTGAGAAACGATCTTACGATTTTCTTCTCCGTGCAGTTCATAGAGAACATGTTCCCCACTGCTGTCATAAACCGTGGAAGTTTCCGCGATTTTGCGATTGGCAATCTGGCTGACCGCCGGCGTAGCGCTGTAATATAGCCAAAGCCCGGCAAAGACCATTAAAAAACAGGAAAACAATCCGGCATCAAAAACCCCCAGCAAGGTTTGTTTGCCATAGAAAAAAATATTTTTAGTTTTTTTTCGGCTTCCTTTTTTCATAAGATTTATGTATAGAATAATACAGCAAATTTTCCGATTTATTCGCCATTTTAGGGACAATGTCCGGATAAAAAAATCTTTCCTTGATTAGGAAAGATTTTTACATTTCAAAATTATCCCCTAAAGAAGGATTATTTTATCGCCATCAATTCCACATCAAAAATCAGAGTTGAATTTGCCGGTATTACACCCATGTCTCTGGCGCCATAGCCCATTTCAGCCGGAATCGTCAATGTTCTTTTTTCTCCGACTTTCGCGCCGATGAAACCTTTTTCCCAGCCCTGAATAACCATGCCTTGGCCAACCGTAAATTCAAAAGGCACGCCCCGATCCACGCTCGAATCAAACTTTGTGCCGTCTGTCAGCTTTCCCGTGTAGTGCACGCTAATTGTGTCTCCGTTTTTGACCTGTCTTTCTCCTGTTCCTTCTTTTGTTGTTTTAATTTCTAGTTGCATAGGTTTATTGTTATTATTTACTGATTGAGATTGATTTGTTGCGCTAGTTTTTGAACTGTTTTCACTTGTTCCCTTTACAATTTTTTCACTTGCTTTGCTAATAACATTTTCTTCATTAAGTGGCGCGTTAATTTCCTTGCTCAGCAACACGAAAATTAAAATTATCAGCACAGCAATAACTCCTAAGATAAAAATGGATTTTTTTGTCATATAGTTTTTAATTGTATTTATTTAGTCTGTGCTGGTTGGTTTGCATTTTCTTCCATTCTTATTGAATGCGCCAAAATTTTTCCTTCAGCGTCTCTGAATCCCCTCACGACAACTTTGTTTCCAACGGCAAAATTATCCAGCGTTTCACCTTTCTTGCCAATATTGGTTTCCGGAGAAATCAAAACTTTTGTTTCAGCGCCGTCGGCGCTTTTAACTGCTATCTGATATTTATCAATACGCAATATTTCTCCGTTCAGAACCTCTGTTGTTTTGTTTACCGGAATAAAACAAACGTCGTTGTCATTTTTCAGTATTCCGAATCTTCCCAACTTATTTTTTTCGTACACAGCTCCGGCATAAAAAAAAGCCCCCGCGACTATCAGCATTAAAATTGTGGCAATCAAATATTTTTTATTATAACCACAAATTAAACAGTCTTTTTTTTCCTCTGTCATAAAATTCATGAAAAATAATTATCAAACTCCTTAATGATTATACCCTGCCAATTTGCCAAGAGTCAATTTCAAAAAAACTTAAAACTAGCTTTTTTGAAGTTGCTTAAAAATTTGAGCGAGCAATGAGAATCGAACCCACGCTCCAACCTTGCCCCGCACTAAGTTTACACAATTTGAGCGAGATACGAGAATCGAACTCGCATCTTCTGCTTGGGAAGCAGATATACTACCACTGTACTAATCTCGCACTACGTGCAGTGCAAATTTAGTGCGGGGCTTGGGAAGGTCGTGTACTGCCACTATACTATGCTCGCAATTTTTACCTAATTTATTCTATCAAACAATAAGAAAAAGAAGCAAGGAAATACTTCTTGCAAAAAAGCTTCGTTTGCGCTAACATTTCCTAACACCAAAATAAAAAACGGGGAGGGAAAGCTATGAGCGATAAAGATATTAGTTTTTTAAAAAGAAAAATAAATGTGTCGAAACCAGGACCTCTAGGGCACTTAACTTTTAAAGATGAAATGAGCAAGGGTCGCAAATGGACTGCTAGTGAAGATGAAGATGCCTGGATGTTTAATTTTTTTGAACCTTTTGTTGTGGATCAGCAAAAAATTGAATCTTCCAAAGCTTGGCGAAGACTGGAACAAAAACAACAAGTTTTTCCTGCGCCAATAAATTCTCACATCCGTAACAGACAGACCCATACGGCCGAAGTTGCTAGCATTGCCGCATTAATTGCCAAGGCCTTGGGACTTAATGTTGATTTGTGCGTTTCTATTGCTAAAGCTCACGATGTTGGACATTTTCCTTTCGGCCATTCAGGTGAAAGGTTTGTTAGAAAAAAAATAGGCAAAAATTTCCATCATTCGACTTATGGTGCAATTTTGTTACAAGAAATTGAACGACAAGGCAAGGCCAATTTTTCATTTGAAGTATTGGAAGGAATAACTTTTCATTCCGCAAAGTTTATTCCCAAATCAAAACCGCAAGAATATTCAGTAGTCAGATATGCCGACAAAATTGCTTTTGTTTCACATGATATCAACGATGCTGTCCGGATGAAATTACTTTCGGAAAAAAATGAAATGAATCTGCTGGGAAAAAATCAGCGGGAGCGAGTCAAAAATTGTATAATAGCCTTGCTCTCAGAAAGCATCAGACGCGGGTTTGTTTCCTTTGAACAATCAGACACTGCCAAAAATTTTTGGTCACTATACGATTGGATGCATGAGAATGTCTATATGAAAATTGACGATGCAGATACTTTTTTCATTTTAGACAAAATCTATTCTATGCTGGAAAATTTATGCTCCCAAAGATTTTCCGGTTTTCATAGATGCAATCCTGTCATTTTGCTCAGCTTAATGAATGATAAGGATTGCATTAATTTGTTCAGCAGCTTTGTATCCTTTGATGATCCGCAAAACATTCTCAAAAATCTGTCTCTCAATGAAATCGTGCCTACAATTATAGGCAAGGAAATAGATTTATTTGTTCCAGATTTCAGCTGGGTAAAATGAAAAAAGCCCCTTAGGCAAACGCTTAAGGGGCTTTTAAAAATCAATTTTAAAATTCGTGAGCAAGCCGATTACTTGTCCTGTAGTTAATTTATCATACTACTGGGATGCAATGACGTTCGAACTGGGTTTATCAATTTAAATTTTAATATTTTCTTCCGTCATTTTCTCTATTCTATATTTAAAAACTAAATCAATATCATATAGACCCCTGCTGCATTTGATAATACGTGCATATTTAAGTACATCAATCAACTTGTTGAAAGAAAGCGCTACTCTCATTTTTTCAACTTCATCTTTCTTTATCGGCATGTCTTCAATGAATTCTATCGCATTATCCATTTCATGATCTTCAATTCCAAAATTATAGTCCCCTGCTTGAATACTTTTAACAATTTTGATATTTCTAAAAAAACCTTTCATGGTTACCCTCAAAATAATAGATAAAAAAACAATAAACAATATTGCATATATATGTACCCCGCTATCAAACATTTCGATACTAAAGACCACAAATAGGGCAGCTCCCAGCATCATCAATATGAGAGATACATTGATAATAATGTTTATAAAAAAATATATTGGGAATTCTTTACTAAATTTATCTATTTTATTTTTTACTTCAGTTTTAAATAGAAGTTTATCTTTTATTTCCATATTATTTGTAAATTTATCTTTTCATTATACCACAATCAAAAAACGGCTTGAGCGAGCCGTATTTTTATGCCTGAGCGGGTAGGGGGAATCGAACCCCCATTCTCAGTTTGGAAAACTGATGTAATAACCACTATACGATACCCGCACGCTTATCTTTAGTTACACTTTAAAAACTTTATGAACTTTATAGGCTTTCCTCATTATACTCAAAAATACTTTATTGTCCAGTCTTGGATTGCCTTTGCGCGTCTAAAAACCAACTCCTGCCCAATCCCCGCATAGCTATTGACAAAAAATTGATTTGGGTGTATGGTACTCAGTCATAAATAATATGACAAACTAGCCTCAAAGCTGGTTTTTAATATTTTTATTAAACCATATGCACAAAATTAAGTTCTTGTTTTTAGTGATGTTTGTTTTAATTTTAATGCCTGCGTCTTCTGCAGAGGCCTGCAGTGTGCGCCAGCCAGCCAAGTCTTACATAGACAGAATCCACAAGATTATTGGCGGTGAAAAACCAAAGCTCGTAGTTGAAAGTGGAAAAAATAAGGATATAGCCGCTTTCTATGATGGAAAAGCTATCCATATTTATAAGGGAGACTACAAAGGCAGCTGCGGGGATGAAACCCCCTATCTAAAATCGGTTATCGCTCATGAATACGCCCATCATGCTGAAAAAAAATTTAAAGGTGTCGCAAAACTTAAGGGTGAAAAATTAGCTTATGTTGCTGAACACGCCATTGGGGATTCCATTTTTGGAGATGACATCGAATATGATAATGACAAAGATCTCGATCATCCGAAAGCTTACACGGCTATCACAAAAATGATCTTCAAGAAGCAAAGCAAGAAACATGACTTCGGCAAAAACAATACCCTATATTTCAAAAAACACAGGAACAACAAATAATTCATAAAAGAACCGCCTTGTTATCCAGGGCGGTTTTTTTATGCAAAAAATTTTCAACAAGACAAAGTAAACCGCCACAGATATTCTTTGCAGTGTTTGGCATAGTCAATGCCAATTCTTTTATTTTTCACAATCTGTGATTTTTTAATTTTAATTCCCTGCTCAATCCATAATTTATCTTTCTTGGTAATATCCCAGCCGTTCAGTCTCCGATCTATTTGCAAAAATTTGCAAAGTTTCCCCGGACCATTGGTTTTTTTGTATTCAATATTTTCTATCTTAATTCCTCTAATTAATACAGCTGCTGGAAAATCTTTTTTCTCCGTCACAATATTCAAACAATGATACATGCCATAGATCATATAGATATAGGCTTTGCCGGCCTCGTCAAACATAAGTTCTGCTCTCGGTGTTCGCCCTTTGGAA
>ENA-UOWO01001495-UOWO01001495.1-activated-sludge-metagenome-genome-assembly--contig:-NODE-1495-length-30921-cov-13.996274_pt1 | contig 30921 bp, 18 predicted proteins | sample MGYA00238148_ERZ761564 | MGnify/ENA primary metagenome ERZ761564 (study PRJEB28885, sample SAMN05720194) | activated sludge metagenome | isolation source: Anaerobic digester | place: USA...
AAGAAAAAACTGTTAACCGGACTAGTTATTTGTGTAATGGCCATTCTTATTCTGTTTATTGCAATTATTTTAATTAATAAACAAAAACAAACCATCGTTTCTAATATTCAAGAAAAAATTATGATTATCAATCAAGATACGCAAAACGTTGATCAATTGGTTTTACAACAACCTCTAACTGCAAGAGAAAAGGCTCAAAAAAGTTTACAAGCAATGGAAGCTTTAAAAAAAGAAAAAAATAACAGAGAAAGTTTAAAACTCATTGAAACTGAAATTGATAAATTACAAGAAATTATTGCCAAAATATCTGGAGACAATTCTTTGGATCAATTATCTATTGCTTATAATTTGGACAGTTTTTTAGGTACCAAAATCGAAGTCAAAGATAATTTGATTTTCATTTTAGAAAATAGTGGTCAAGAAATTTTAAAAATAACCCCAGATCAAAATAAAGAAAAAATTACTTTAGAAAACAATGAAAAAATTAGAGATTTTACCGTAAGTGAAAATAAATTATTTGTACTTAGCAACGGCATTAAAATGTTGGATTTAGAAAGTAATGAAAAAAAATTTATCAATATCAAAGAAGAAGGAGAATCTGATAAAGACGCTGAGCATCTAAGTAGTTTTGGGCCATATCTTTATTTGGTCAATCAAAATAAAAGAAATATTTATCGATATTATTATAATGCTGATAAACTCAGCGATCCTATTGGTTGGCTGGTTGATAAACAAGGTCTTAATTTTGAAAACATAAGTGATTTGGTAGTTGATGGAGATTTGTGGTTAGGAGATAGATCTGGTAAATTGTCTAAGTTTAGCAAGGGTTATACCGCTAATTTTGAAATTGCCGGCTTAAGCACTTTACCAAATAGCACTATTTATCTGAGCACTAACGAAAATATTAATACCGTGGCTGTTTTAGAAAAACAAAACAAAAGATTATTAATTTTAACCAAAGATGGTCAACTAATTAGCGAAATTAAAAGCAATGAATTAGCTGGTGTGAGTAGCATTGCTTTCAATAATGATGGGGGTAAAATCTATGCTTTGAGTGGTTCAGTTGTTTATGAGGTAGAACTATAACTAAATCAGCTAAACAATGTTAAAATAGGTTCTACTCATGTCACTCGTTTTCAATAAAAAAGCTCAATATGAATATTCCATTAGTAAGAAATTTACTGCTGGAATAGTTTTAAGTGGTAGCGAAGTCAAAAGTTTGCGCCTACAGCAAGCCAGTTTAAATGGTAGTTATATCAAAGAAATTGGCGGAGAACTTTTTTTAATTAATGCACAAATTAATGGTTACTCTTTTGCAAAACAAGAAGATTACGATCCTAAACGATCTCGAAAATTATTAATTAAAAAAAGTGAATTGAATTCACTCATTGAAGCGAGCCAACAAAAAGGTTTTGCCATTGTTCCCCTAGCCTTCTTTTTATCACACAATCTTATTAAGTTAGAATTTGCTTTGGCCAGAGGTAAAAAAGAATATGAAAAAAGAGAAAGCATAAAAAAAAGAGATTTGCAAAGGGAACTGGCATCAAAAAATAAAAAAACTAGAATTAGTATTTGATCAATTTCTAAGTTCCACTTGTTCTATTATTAAAATTAAGCTTTAATTAAATTATGCCTAAAAAAGTTTTCTGGCCAGTCACTTTAGTAGTTATGGGACTTATTTTCATGGCTTCCAATATGGGTTATTTACCCAAAGCCTTTTGGAATTTATGGCCACTAATCCTCGTAATAGTTGGGTTGGGTGGTTTAATCACTTCTGACAGAGAAGAATGGTTAGTCCAAAATAAAAAAGTAGCAACTAAAAAAACTGCCACTAAAAAGAAAAAAACCAGCAAAAAATAGTATAAATTTGTATGAGCAAATCTTTTCAAATTGCTATTGATGGTCCTGTAGCTGCAGGCAAAGGGACTGTTTCTCGTTTGCTAGCTCAAAAACTTGGTTTTCTTTACGTCGATACTGGAGCTATGTATCGAGCTACAGCCTTATTGGCTTTGCGCCAAGAAATTGATTTAGCTGATGAAGATCAAGTTGTGGCCTTACTTAAAAAAAGTAAGTTAGAAATGAGAAATCCCATTCCACCAAAAGAATTGGATGGCAGACTGACCACCGTAATTCTTGACGGCGAAGATGTTTCTTGGGCAATTCGCACTCAAAAATGTGGAGATGGCTCTTCTAAAGTAGCTGTTCTACCTAAATTAAGACATGTTCTGGTTCAAAAACAGCAAGAAATTGCTGCCAATCAAAACGTAGTTATGGAAGGAAGAGACATCACTTTTAGAGTTTTACCCGATGCCGATCTTAAAATTTTTCTGACCGCTGATGTTAAATCACGTGCCACAAGAAGGCACATGCAATATTTAACTAAGGGAGTGGATACTACTATTGAAAAAGTAATCGAAGAAATTAAAGAAAGAGATAAGAGAGATATGCAAAGAGATACTGATCCTTTGCAAATTATGCCTGATGCATGGGTGCTCGATACTAGTAATTTAGAAATTGAAGAAGTAGTTGATTTGATTATTGAAAAAGTTGAACAAATTAAGAAAAAAAATGACTAAAACCTTTCAAAGCGATCCTAATTTAGTAAAAGATGTTGCTAAAAAAACTGATAAAATCGAACAAGCTTATTTGGCTAAACAAGCCAAAAAAAGACAAAGAAAAATTGAAAAAGAAGAATTGAGTCAAAGATGGGTAGCACCATTATTATTAATTCTTACAATCTTACTTGGATTTTTAGTTTCCTTGATTTTCAACAGGTAAATCCATAAACAATTCATCGCTACAAGCTTTTTGTGGTTGTGTGCCTTTAACAAAAATTTCTTCAGTAATTCGAGGACATTTGGCACATGGCAAAGTGCCAGTTGTGGCACAAATTTTAACCTTAATCATATCTTGAGGAACTACAAAACGATGTGGTGCTTTATCATCTAATAGCAACAACATAATTTTATTCCAAATTGGAGAAGCACCAGTAATACCAGAAGCTACGTAGCTCATAGGCGTGTTATCGTTATTACCTACCCAAGTGGCAACTAAGCGATCGCTAATATAGCCAATCGTCCAATTATCTTTCATACTATTTGTAGTACCAGTTTTTACAGCGACTTGTTGATTGGGAATATTAAGTACAGAAAATAAACCAAAAGCTGATGCTCTAGCCTTATTATCAGATAAAATATCGGTAATAAGATAAGCTGCTTTTGGGCTAAGTTCAAGATCATCATAGCAATTAGTTGTATCTAGCGCACAATTATTGCGGTAAAGAACATCGCCTTTGTAATTGCTTATTTCTAAAAATGGATTAATTGTTACTGGATATCCAAGATTAGCAAAGCTACTGTAAGCAGTCGCCAAATCTGTCATTAAAACTTCTCCAGCTCCTAAAGTTAAAGAGAGACCAAAACGATTTCTGTCTTGCCATGTGCTAATACCTAAAGCTTCTCCTTTATCAATAAGACTACCCACTCCCAATTCAGCTAGTAACTTAACTGCAGGAACATTATATGAAGAAGCCAGAGCCTCTCTCAAAGTAACTCTACCATGAAAACGACCATCGTAATTTTTTGGGGCATAGGGTTTACTCCCAGGGATTTGATAAACTACTGGAGAATCATCAATGATGGAAGCTGCCGTCTTGCCTCTTTCAAAAGCAGTGGCATAGGTCAAAGGTTTAATAGAAGATCCCGGTTGACGAGGTCTTATAACGACGTTAACTTGTCCATCGTGAATAAAATCATAATAATCAGCTCCACCAACCATAGCTAAAATTTCACCAGTTTTAGGATTAGTTACCAATGCTGCTCCGTTACTAATTTTGAATGACTTAAGCTTACTAACTTCAGCACTCACAATATCTTGAGCTTGATTTTGTAAAGACAAATCAAGAGTTGTTCTTACTTCCAAACCACCTTTGGACACAACATCTTCGCCGTATTTCAAAGCCAATAATTTACGCACATACATTACAAAATGTGGAGCTTGAATATCAATTCTATCTTGATTAAAAACTAATTTTTCTTGTCTAGCTTGATCTGCTTGTAATTGACTAATATAGCCATCTTCCACCATACGACGCAATACTTCTGCTTGTCTTTCATAAGCTAATTCTGGATTAGAACCAAATGGAGTATAAGTAGATGGAGCCTGTGGTAAACCAGCTAAAAGTGCTGATTCTGCCAAACTTAAATCCTTAGCTGATTTATTAAAATATCGCCACGATGCTTCTTCTATTCCATAAGTTGAACCACCATAAGCTACAGTATTAAGATACATTTCTAAAATTTGTTCTTTACTGTAGATACGTTCTGCAATTAAAGACAATAATAGTTCGCGAATTTTTCTACGATAAGTTTTTTCATTATTAAGTAAACGATTTTTAATTAGTTGTTGAGTAATGGTGGAACCACCTTGGACAGTTTCTCCTGAAAAATTTCTTAAAACAGCTCTAAAAATACCTTTGAATGAAAAACCCATGTGTTTATAAAAATTCTGATCTTCTATAGCAATGGTAGCATCTTTCAAATACTGAGAAACGATTGGTAAGGCAATTAAAGTACGATTTTCGTCTTCGTAAATACGATAAAGTAAGTTACCATTTCTATCTAAAATTCTTGTAGTTACATTTTGTGCTTTATTGGATAAATCTGTTGGAGAAGGTAAATCTTTAATTGCGACATCATAAATAAAATAAGAAAATGATAAAAATAAAATCGTAAAAAAAACAGAATTTAAATAAGAATAAAAAACGGGTTTCTTTTTTGGTCGCCCGACTTTTTTATTTAAATGAAAAAATTTTAAAAATTTTAATTTGGAAAATTGTAAGTTTTCAAAAAATTTTTTTCTTTTTTTAGAAATTTTTTCTTTAGTATTAACAAAAAATCTGTGCCATTTAATATAAAAAGGTAATTTTTTACGACCACGACCTTTTTTTATTTTGAGAAACTTTAAAAATGAAATATATTGATAATTCAATTTTTTTATTGATTTATCTATTTTTTTATTTAAATTCAGAAAATATTTTACAATGCTCCTTTTGACCTTAATGTAAAAAGGCAATTTGGGACGACCACGTTTAATAAATTTAGTGGAATCAGAAACTACTAAAACATTTTTTTCTTGTTTTTTTTTATTTTTTACAAGTTTCTTGTATTTTTTTTTAGTAGCCACAATGGCGTTATTTTAGCATGGAAAATAAGCGATAAAAGATCAAATTAGATCGGACATGCACCGCTATCACATTTCAAATGTTCCAAGCTAATGTCTTCCGTTAATTCAGCGTCTTCGTCACTTATTTCATTAATCACTTGCATAAATTGACTAATAGTTACCGCCTCTTCTGGTTGATATTCATAAGCGGTCACATCAATCTTTGGCATTACACTACAAGTTTTAATTAAAGGCTGATACTTACGAATCATGCTAGAAAATTTACGATAAGAAACTTTGTCTGGATCATATTTCAAAGTGTAAGAAACCTGATTGCCTTTATCTTCAGATAATGGCTTACCATTTTCATCCACCCCAACAATCCAATATTTTTCAATCAACATTAACCATTTATATTGCTCTTCTGGAGTAGCTTCACTGGCCGTTACCAACTTACTGTTCATGCCTAAACTACAAATTTCTGGCTGAGTAGGAAAACCAACTACTGTAGTTCCTTGATAACTTTTAAGTTCTTTGTTTGGATAGCCTAATTTTTGATATTTTTTAACTAAAGGATCATCACTACTAAACTGTACCCAACGAATATATTCGCGCATGGCTGGTAAATGAGCTCCTTCAGAAAGACTGAAGAGTTTAGAAGTAGTTCCAGCTGGTTTGATAGTAGTATTAGTGTGAGGTATGTTGACACCTAATTTTTTAGCGTAACTAACAGATTCATCTTGAACAGCTCTTTTAAATCGAGCAATAGTCATCCAAAAATCTTTAGCTTTTTCTTCATCAATCAAATCACGGAAAGCCAAACCAAAAGCATTCCAAGCATATTCATGAATTCCAGTCATACCTACACCAATGCGATTAGTTCTTTTGACTTCACGGGAGTATAAACTATCCATGTAGGTGTTAACTCTCATTAAAGCACGAGTGGCCACACGAAAAGCCTCTTCAGCGTAATCAACATCAGGAGCATGATAAGGTACTACATCGGCAATCACACAATAACCACCCAACATATTTAAAGTAATTTCACCACAAGGATTGGGAATTTGGGTGTAATATTTAGCCCCAGCATGTCTCGCCACCTCAGCTAACATTTTGACAGTTTTTTTCATGGGAGAAAACTTTTTACTACGAGCATAGCCACCATCTAGATAACCATCAAAGCCATCATCATTTTGCACTAGTTTATGCTGATTTACGAAACCAGGCTCACCAGTTTTATCAAAATAAGAAGCTCTCATGATTGCATCTAAAACCTTCATGGAATGCAAACTACGTTGTTTCCAAAATTTCTCATCAACTGCTACGCTGTTATTAGCTGACCATAAAAAGCCACCTTTTTTAATACTAATAAATTCAAAAATATCTGGATCTGTCCAAGTTTTAACCGCAATACGAGCTGCACGACGAGCTCCACCAACCAAAACACATTCAGATAGATAGTGGTCAGCATAGAGGGCTTGTTTCCAAGGCTTCATGCCAGAACCTTTAATTGTTGCTAATTTTTGAATCGCTTTAATCAAGGGACGAGGACCAGAAGCTGGGCGACCTTGCATACCACCAATTGGCGAGCCTTTGGCTCTCACTTTAGTAAAGTCTAAAATTAAAGTATCATTTTTAAATTTGCGTTCGTAGGCCATCTCCTCAATTTTTTCGACTGCTTGTGCCCAACCTTCTCTTGTATCGGGAATTTCAAACCAATGGGCATTTTCATATTTGTGACGGGCTTCACGAACACTTTCATCATCACCCCACACAAAGTCAGCATGTTCATCACTTAAAACACAACGTACGATTGGCATGTAGTCCCAATCCACTACCATCAAAGCATCGTCATAAGCACGACCCACTCCAGAGCCATTCAAAAGCAAATAAAAAAGCAAAAACGAAGAAGAAGCAGTACTACAATTAGTAAACACCTCCATATTACGCTCTGGTTGACTCTCGTCGCCATGTTGTAGATGACGACCACTCATTAAAAGTGAAGCATTAGCAATGTGCTTACGCAAAATTTCGTATTCACTTTTACGATCTTTTTTAAATTTTTCTGGAAGCAAAGCAGAATTTCCAAGAGCCACGCGGTGAGCCACATCAGCCCAAGTTTCTAACTCCCCATTCTTTTTAGTACGCAAAATAGTACGTTTGGCAACCGCTTCACCCAAACCTTTGGAAAGTTTACGATCTATGAATTTCATTTTTTTCTTTGGTAGTTGATTGCTAACAACTTTTTGTGTTGTCATATTTTTCTTTCTACTTTAAAAAGCTCTGTTTTTGCTATTAAACATGAGACTGTTAAAACCACTGAATAAAAACATCAGTAAAACCAATGTTTCTAAACAACAGTTTTTCTGAGCCAGAAAAAAATTATTAATTTAGAAAACTAATAATTTTCATCAAGCAAGTCTCATGTTAAAGAGCACAAACTCACTCTTTTAATTTTTTAATTTCTTCTTCAAAATCTGCCAATTCACCAAAATCTCGATAAACACTAGCAAATAATAAATAAGAAAGCGGATCGAGTTTCTTCAAGCGGTTGAGTACTAAATTGCCAATTTCCCAACTTTTTACTTCAAACACTTCTCTTTGACGTAACTTGGCTTCAACATCTTCAATTAACAATTCTATTTGCAACATGCTAACTGGACGTTTCCAAGTTGCTTTAATTAGACCTCTTTTAATTTTTTCTCGATCAAAGTTCTCTTCTGCGCCATCTTTTTTAATTACTTTTAAATCTACACCTTCAACTCTTTCGTATGATGTGAAACGTTTTTTACACGCTTCGCACACTCTTCTACGTCTAACACTGTCACCATTTTCCGTTTCTCGTGAATCAATAACTGCTGTTTCGCTACCTTTACAAAATGGACATTGCATATTTTATTTAGTCCCAACCTATAGTGTTTCTTACTTTCTTAAAACACAAAATCTTGTGGTTAATAAAGTAAGGACTAAAAGAATCTCATGTGAGGAGGTAACTTGTCAACTATAACAAAGAATATCAATTTTGAATTGATTGATTCATCAAACTACGCAACTTTTGTTGAAGAACAAAACCCTGTGCAAACAAGGCATCTAAAAAAGATTTTTCTTCGTCACTAAATTGGGTCTGATGCTCTGTATAAAAACTTACCTGTTTGTCAAAATTTTCTAAGACAAAAAAGGCTATGCTTTGATATTCTTGTTTTTTATTTAAACTAGCTCGCTCTAGTAAAAAAATATTTTCTTCCAAAGCTTGATTAATATACTTAAGTGCTTTACTTAGAGTAGTAAAAGCCAGATCTTGATCATTTTTTTCCAATAATTTTTTGCTATAAAACAAACGACGATTGGCATTGGAAACTAATAGATCAATTCTTTTTTCCGAATCTGCTAATTCTAGACGTAAACGATCCACAATCATTAATAAAGGATATAAAGAATGATCAGGCAAAATTTCTTTAGCTACATAAAATTTACCAGACATCAATTTATTATTGCTAACCATTTGAGTTTTGTTAGCAGATTGAAGAGAAATAAATATTATGAGAGTAGAAAAAAGAATAGCAAACAAAATAAATAAATAATTAATCTTTTTCATAAAAAATTAAAAATGGATTAATAGAACCATCCCCCAAATTGCCTGAACAATCACTAGAAGATAAGCATTGCGTCTGTTATAAAAAATTAAAGCCTGGCCACAAGCAAAAACAAAAAGCAACAAAATTTGGAAAATTACTTCTGTAGAGCTAAATCGAGCAATTATATTTGGCAAATGAAATAATAAAAAAATCAAAGCAACTAAACTAATTCGCCTAATCATAGAAAGATTACGGAATTTTTCTTCTACAATAATCATAACAAAACTAAAAAAGAATAAAGTTTCCCAAAAACCAGTCATCACTGCTAAAAACATTTCCCACCAAAACCAATCAGCTAAATAATGAGGTAGAAAAGTCACTTGGCCTCCTCTACTAAGAGCTCCTAAAAAAGCTCCAGCAAATCCAAAAACACCACCGATAGCCAAGCCCAACAATAGACCTGGTTTCAATTTTTTGAAAGAAAAAGTAGCAAAGATTTCAGTATTTCCAGATATAGAAACATATAACAACACCGGCAAAGCAAAGAAAACCAATTTACCAATACTTTCATCAAACCAAACTGGGAAATTAAAAATAGATCTATAAAAAACCCACAATAAAAAAGTTAGGAATAAAAGAGGCAAAAAAGCCTCATGTTTTTTGATATTGACCGCAGTAATTTTTTTATGTTTTTTTGATGGCATCTAAAACTAGTTGTAGAGTCTTCTCTTTATTATTTGAAAAAGTATCTATAACTAAATCGTAAAGCTCCGGGCGCCAAAAATCAATCATGTCTGTTGCTGGCAACTTGCCGGTATCAACAATCCATTCTTGCCATTCTTTGTGATACATACGTCGCCATTTATCTAAGTTACCCTGATAACGATCTTGAATGCTTTTTTTTGCTTCTTCCACATCTACACCATCTCTATTGACAATGCGGTCAATTCTGACTGCGTCATCGCTACAAGTCATTAATACTTTTAAAGTTCCTGGGATGTTTTGGGCCATGAAACCAGAGAGCCATGATTCAATAATCCATTTTTCATGAGAACTAACTTTTTCTCGAATACCATAATCTACTTGGCGATCAAAATCATCACTGTAGACAGTAGCACTGTGATGGGTAGATTGAGCAGGATTGAACAAACCTTTTTCGATGGCATAAGAACGCATAAATTCTCCACCGGAAAAACCCACCCACTGATCTTTTTCAAGTTCTTCTTTTAATAAGCTTAATAAAGTAGTTGAACCACAACCTGGTAAGCCAGAAATAGTAATGTTTTTGTAGTTATATTGCATAAATGATAATTCTTTCTTTTATTTATTTTGATTAATATCTAGTTGATTGGCTACTAATTGCATTGATTTAACAATCATTTCAATCTTTTGCATAGCTTCATCAAAGTTTAAAGTTTGTTTTTCAGTAGCAAAATAATGAAAAACACGATTGCGACACTGTAACCAAGTTTCCCATAATTGTCTAGCAACTTCTCGACCAAATTCCAACTCTACATTGTCATAAAGCCAATCTTCGTCTCTCTGATAACTACGCACATCTGGATTAAAAGCTCGACCAATACGAAATCGACGACCCTGATAAGTTTCTTTATTAATTAAATTTAAATCATAAAAAACTTTTTTTAAAAAACCCTCATAGGCTTTGGACATCGGGAACACTAAAAAAGAAAAATCTTTCAAATCGGCAAGTAAATCTTTCTTATTTAAAAGAGAAAAACTAACATCAACCAATTCTTGTTGATGTAAATCTAAATACTTATACCAGGAAGTTTGATTGGGTGAATCCATGAAGTGATTATAATAGAATTATTAATAAATAAAAATAGCTGTTGAGGTATAATGAGTCAATGAACCCTTTCCGCTTGGCCCAAAAAAAAAGAGCTAAAAAATCTAAAAACAAACCTTTTTTGTTATTAGAAAAAATCAAAAATAATCGTTCTTATCAATTTATTTTAATATCAATCGTTCTCGTTTTTCTAGTAATTTTAATTTATTTATATAAACAACTACCTTCTCCCAATAATTTAACCGCCGAAGAAAATTTTCCTGTTAGTACGCAGATATTTGATCGCAATGGAACTTTACTCTATGAAATTTATGGCAACGAAAATCGTATTCCCGTTAACATAGATGATTTACCAACACACATTTTACAAGCAACAGTTGCTATAGAAGATAAGAAATTTTATTCGCATCACGGTTTAGATTTGACTGGTCTGATCAGAGCTAGTTTTAAAAACTTTAGTAGTGGTAGTCTGCAGGGTGGTTCGACTATTACTCAGCAATTGGTAAAAAATGCTTTATTAACCAATGAAAAAACTTTTCAAAGAAAAATCAAAGAAGCAGTTCTAGCCATCATGACAGAAATTCTTTATAGCAAAAAAGAAATTCTTGAAATGTATTTAAATTACATTTCTTATGGTGGAACAGCTGTAGGAATAGAGGCGGCTTCTAATAAATATTTTGATAAATCAGCTAAAGATTTAACTTTAGCTGAAGCTTCTTTATTGGCTGGCCTACCTCAATCTCCAACTACTTACTCTCCATTTGGTTCTAATCCAGAAAGAGGGAAAAATCGTCAAAAAGAAGTTTTGCGTCGCATGGTGGAAGATAAATATATTACACAAACGGAAGCAGATTCTGCTAGTAATGAGGTGTTAAATTTTGCTATTAAAAAGGATGACATTAGAGCACCTCATTTTGTTTTTTATATTAAAGATTTACTTTACGCCAAGTATGGAGAAAAAACGGTGGAAACTGGTGGTTTGCGAGTAACCACTACACTAGATTTAGATTTGCAGGAGGTAGCTCAAGCTTCTTTATCTAGTGAAGTTAATAAATTAAGCAATTTAAAAGTTGGTAATGGAGCAGCTTTAGTTACTAAACCAAACAGCGGAGAAATTCTCGCTATGATTGGCTCCAAAGATTATTTTAATAATGAAGCAGATGGTCAAGTTAACGTTGCTTTAGCCCTACGTCAGCCTGGTTCATCCATTAAACCAATCATGTATGCCACTACTTTTGCCCAAAAAACTCTCAATCCAGGTTCAATGCTTTTGGATGTACCCACTTGTTTTAAAGTAGCTGGTCAAAGAGATTATTGTCCTAAAAATTATACCGGTGGTTTCATGGGACCAGTTACTATTCGTCAATCTTTGGGTAATTCTCTCAATATTCCTGCTGTCAAAGCTTTAGCCACAATTGGCCTTGAAACATTTATTAATCAAGCTAATTTAATGGGTATTAGTACTTGGACAGATCCAGCTAATTACGGTTTATCTTTAACTCTTGGTGGAGGTGAAGTCAGAATGATTGAATTAGCAGAAGCATTTGGTGTTTTAGCCAATCAAGGAGTAAGGGTTCCACTAACTGGTATTTTGGAAATTAGTAATTATAAGGGAGAAGTTTTAGAGAAATATGATCCAGAAACAACCAAAGCAGACTTGGCTTATTTAACAGAGAATGACTTAGTTGAAAGACAAAATAATATTAAAAGAGTCATGGAAAGAGCCCCAGCTTATCTAACTAATCACATTATGCAAGATAATAATGCCCGTCAAAATGCTTTTGGCACAAATTCAGAATTGGTGATTAAAAATAAGATTGTTTCAGCCAAAACAGGAACCACTAATGACTTAAAAGATAACTGGACAGTGGGTTATACTCCAGAATATTTGACTATTGTTTGGGTCGGAAATAATGACAGTAAATCAATGAGTTATTTAGCTTCTGGTATTACTGGCGCGGCTCCCATTTGGCACGATATCATGGAATATATTTTAAAAGATAAAGAAGTTACTTGGCCAGACAGACCAGCTGACGTTAAAATTGGCAACGTGTGTTTAACTGGAATGCCTCCAGAAGCAGGACTTGGCACTCTATTAATTAGCAGTGGAGATGATGAAAGTAGCGTTGCATTTACCAACACAGACACTGATCCAATTGCTAGTTGCGAATCTAAAGGTCAGGAATTGTATTGGGAGAGCTCTAAACCTAGCTATTCAGGTACTTTTCGCAAAGAATATTGGATTCGTGCTGAGACTGGATTACCACCCAAAGAAGGAGAAGAAGCCACTGATTTAAAACTGGAAGAACATAGTTTTTATTATGATCCCCTAACTAATCTTTATTGTGCTGATTGTGCTAGACCAGTTGATGAAGCAGGAAAAATTATTTATGAACAACAAATAATCGATGTCAAAAATATTTTTTAGTATTTTTTTATTTTTATTGTTAGTTTTTACAATTCTATTTTCAATTAATATATTTTATGACATCCCACTGTCCTCTTCTATTAATAACAATAGTCGTTTACGTTATTTAAAAGAATTAATCATTCCAAAAAAAGAAAAAAGAGTTGTCTATGGCTTTTTACCCTATTGGAATGCTAAAGATGTTAAGTTAGAAAAAGAATTAACTCATCTCTCCTATTTTGGATTAAATATTTTAGCCAATGGTGAAATTATGATTAAAGATGAAGATGGAAATCTTGATCCAGGATATCGTCTCATGAATGAAGAGTTGTTTCTAGATCTTGCTCAAAAAATGCAAGCACAAAATGGCAAAGTAGAGCTAGTTTTAAAACAATTTAATGCTGATGATATAACTGCTTTTATTAGTAATGAAAAAGCCCATCTTAAATTTTTTGAAAGTCTTGATTCCTTGCTATTAGCTTATCCAATTTCTGGCATCAACATTGATATTGAGTATGGTGGTGATAATAGTCAAGCTTTACGTGATGGTTTTGTAACTTTTATACGCAAATTGAATTGGTATTTAGAAACTAAATATAAAAACATCTCCCTAAGTGTTGATGTTTACGCTAGTGCCGCTAGTAATTCACAAAGCATTTGGGATATTGGTGCCATTAGTCAATATGTCGATTACATCATTGTTATGGCCTATGATTTCCATCAACGAAGCAGTGAACAAGCCGGACCAGTGGCACCTCTTTTTAGTGAAAATGGTCAATGGAATAAAGATATTAATCAACACTTAAAAATATTTTTTGAACAAGCACCGAGAGAAAAAATTTTACTTGGAATTCCTTTTTATGGCTATGGCTGGAGGACTGATTCCAATCAACCAAAAGCTAATACTTACAAGGATACAGGTTTCACGGTCAGCTATAAAAAAGCTAAAGAACTATTGAGCTTGGCTAATGGACAAACTAGTAACGAAAGTACTTGGATAGGAGCTAAAAAAATTAAAAAATCGTTTGATGAAAATGCTTTATCTCCGTATATCACTTATGAACAAGACGGTGAACTTTACACAATTTATTATGAAGATCCAGAATCAATTGCTTATAAACTAGAATACGCGAGACAATTAAATTTAGCTGGTATTGCCATTTGGGCACTTGGTTATGAAGATAATAATCGAGAACTGTGGCAAGCTATTGCGGATGGTATCTAACAACGAATTAATTACCAAATTTCATAAGTCACTGATACAATTTTAGCAACTTCAATTCTCTCTGGAGCGGCTGCAGAAAAATCTGCAGAAGCAACGTCACCCCCCTGTTCTTGTGAAGACACTGTTCCAGAAACTTCGCTTAAATCATCGGTGATGGTAACAATGCGTCCCACTCTTTTTCCAGCTGCTTTGGCGATTTTCTTAGCTTGTTCACGAGCATCCTTTAGAGCTGCTTCGCGAGCTTCTTGGGTAACATCTTCCTGCTTGTCTGGTAAAAAACTAATATTATTAACTGTAATCGCTCCGTTAGTATATAAAGACTTAATTAATTCTGAAGTTTTGACTGGTTCATAACTAGTCAGTTTAAAAACATTCACTACTTGATAAAGTTTATCTCCTCCTACAATAGTTGGAGTAATTTGATAAAAAGCTCTTTGTATGTCTGGGTTACTTAACATACTCTTGCTTTTGTCTATCAAAATTTTAGTATTATTTTCTCCTTGATTAACCGCCACTACCGGATCAACACTAGAATCCACTCTGCTTACTGTCATTTCAACTTTGGCAGGAACAACTTGTAATTTACCAGTGCCTACCACGGTAATTACTGCTGGATCGGCAAACAATCTATTAACTATTAATAAAACAACTCCAATTAAAGCAATTATTATTAGTTTTTTAGAATTCTGTTGTAAAAAATTGCTAATTTTATCTAGCGGACTACTGGCTATGCTAACTGGTTGAGATTGCATTACTTGTGTCATATTTACTCCTAAAATCAGTTTACTCTATTTACAAATTGAGATAAAGAGGAAATTCTTGCTATACTTAAAGCAATGTCAAATAAAAGTATTTCTTTTCAAAACATTTTTGCCAATCAAAAAATTGCCATTTTTATTGGCTCTTTGGATAAAATTTTTTTTAAACTACCACATTTACCCAAAAAAATTCGTTTATTTATCAATAAAGTAGTTCCTTATTTGTCACTCATTATTGGCGTATTGGGTTTAATATTAAGTTTACTAGCCGGCTTCTTCTTGGTTGTAACTATCATCACTTGGAATTTACAAGCTATTTTGATTAGTGTTTTAAGTTTTTTGCTAATACTTTTAAATACAATATTTTATTTAAAAGCTTTTAAACCACTTAAAAATAACAACGCAATTGGTTGGATTTATCTTTTTTGGGCACAAATCTCAGAAATTCTTAACTTAGGCATGCGCATTTGGAATCGTGAAGATAATATTTTGTTAGGCTTAATTATTATCCTCTTGAACTTTTATTTGCTTTTTGAAATTGGTCAATTTTACGTTTACAAAAATAGTAAAACTGAGCAAAAAAACATTAATAACTATTAAGGTTGCACGAACTCATAAGTGGATTCATTGGCAAAATATTTGATTTCTTGATCATGATTGAGTGCTCCGGCAAATCCAACATAAGTAGAAGAACCATCATCAAAATTGATATTACCTGCCTGAGCGGAAGATGGGTAAAATACACCATCGATAGTTTCACCATTTCCAGGAATAATCATGGCAATATGCCCCGGCATAGTACCTCCACTGACTGCGTATCTTGGAGTTGTGGCAACAGTAGGAATACCCTGATTGGCTAATTGCTGTGCCTCTTCAGCAGTAATTTCTTTCCAACCTAACTCTTCTTGAGCCAAAGGTTCTTGCAACCAATTGTATATTCTATTAGCATCTACTTTTTCTCCATTTTCCCAGCGTGGGATTGGAACACCAAGAGCTTTGGTCACGTCAGAAGCATAAATGTTGCAATAAGTTACAGAAGAAGCACGACGATATCTGTCACTAACTTCAACTTGAAATAATTCAATGGTTTTTAAATAATCAGTGGCATTTCTATTAGTAGTATAAGCTGGAAGAATAGATGGATCGACTGGATTCCACTCATCTCTTTGTGTAAAAAGAATTTTACCGTTTGGTAAAATTTCATATTTAGCAAAAGGATCTATTACATCGTACTGATCAGGTATAGCAGTATCTAAAGTAACTGTTTTAGTGGGTTGAGGCAACTCTGTCTTTTTTTCTTCTACGGCTATCTCTGTTGTTTCAATTGGGGCTGGAGTTAAAACAGGAGAAGGTGCCGGGGTGGAAGTTGGTTTTGGAGCAACAGATTCTTCTTTTTTAGCTTCTTCAACAATCGCCGTTGGGGTTTCTTCAGGTAATTGTGGAGCTGCAAAAATGGGTAAATGACCAAGAATAGAACCAAATAAAGTGAGGCTAAGAGTGGTGCCAATAATATTCAAGATTAAATGCCAATTAATATTGTTTTCTGTTGTTGAAGAAACAGGAACTATAGAAGGCGTAGGTGAAATTGGTTCTGGGGTAGGTGTAACACTAGGTGTTGGAGAAACAGTTATAGAAATGATTGGAGTCACAGAAACATCCGGCTGATCTTCAGTTTCTTCAGTGAGGTATGACGACAATGTAGTTTTTAAATTATCTAACAACATCATTTGCCTAGATGAAATAGCGAACTTGCGCAAGAACACTCTAATTGGACTTACTTGACTGGTCACGACTGTATTGTCTAAATTCAGCAAACTACCCTTCAAAACTGTTCTGTTAAATCTGCCATCTGCACCTAAATCAAAAGTTGCCCAAGATTGCAGACCTTCTATGTTTTTAGCTTCATTGCCAAATAATAAATCTCCTATTTCATCTACTTCTTCATCACTAAGAGGTTGATAAGTGATTTCTCCTCCTAATCCAAAAATAGTATTGGTTTTAATTTCTATCTGTCTGCTATCCATCATCTTTTCCGCCAAAACGGTGGCTTTATAAACAGAATCAATGGCGTTATCGATATCTGCTCTGGTTCTTCTAATTAGAGCCTCTCTTGTATCCACCCAAGCATTGAGATAAAGTTGCACACACTGATTTTGCATGCCATGGGAGTTCACTATTTGAAATCTAGTGTCATTAAGTTGCTTTAAAGCTTCCTGCTTTTTTGCTTCTGCTTGTGTAGTTAAATCTTGGGCTTTGTTTGCATCATTATTGTTTTTAGCTTCTTCTGCTTGTTGCAAAAGAGCTTCTGACTCTCGTGTGAGCGCATCTGCCTTTTCTACCCCAGCTTGAGTAGTGAGACGAACTTGATCACAGTCTGAGCAGAGTGAGTTAAAAGCAACTTTATTAGAATTAATTAGTTTTTCTAATTGCTTGAACTTAGCTACGTTTACATCATTTAAAAGTAATTGGCCATTATTTAGAGCATTTTGATTAAAAACTCTACCTTCTAAAGAGGTAAACCCTCCGGCATCTCTCGTATATGAACCAGCATCACTCATGTAAAAAATATAAACTGCATTAAGATAATCTTTTGGATCAATATTGTATTTTTCAGCTTGCGCTTTTATTTTTTTATAAGTTTCATCAAGAGTTGTAGCATTTTTAAAATAATCTCCTAAAAAGTCTTGTTCTATTAGCGCTATGAATTTATTAATTTCCTGAGCGCTGTAATTTAACTTTTGTAAAATCTGTTTAGCAATGGCTACAGTTACTGAATGATCTGGAAGCTTCTGTGTTCTTTCCATGGATTTTCCTAAATCATGTAAAGAAATTAGTAAAGTAAAAAATTCTTTTTGTTGATCGTTTAGATTTGAAGCAAAATATTTATTAAATTGTCTATAAACCATTTCTGTTGATTCCTCTACAGAATATTTTTCCCAAACTCCGGCGCTTTCTTCAAATAATTGTTTGACTGAAAAAGATTGTGAACCTATTTTTACCGTTTGCTTCTTTAGGCCCTCAATCATTAAATTAAACAAAAATTCATTACTTAAATTATTGCTTTGAGTAGTTTTGGATAATTCTAAATCCAACATGATTTGCATATAAGCCTGTTGCTCTTTTTCAAATGCTTCTTTAGCAGTTACCATGGTGACACTAGAGCCAGTAATGCGACCAATTCTATTTGGTCTCATTACTCCATCAGCAATAGCCTGATCTCTGATTGCAGTCGAATTTTTTCTTGAATCACTTCGATCATAAGCATAATAATTTTCCTTATTCCCAGTGTTGACTTTAATAATTTTTTTAAGGTCAAAACCACTATTTTTAGCTAGTTCAACTGCCTGATCATATAAATGTGCAGGAACCAGAATAGCTTGTACATCATCTAAAGTAACTGCCCCAGCAATTTGCATTTGAGGATTAACATAAGGCCTTTCTAAAACACCCAAGCCAGGATTGTAACCCTCTTTTAAATCAGTGCTTAAGTGCTTATTAAAACCATAACTTTGAGCAATCCCTCTTAAAAAACCAGCTAAATTAAATTCTGCATTATTGCGAGGGCTTGTATATTTATTTTTAAATAATGATCCATTTAGATTGAAAAAGTCAGAAACGAAAGGTTCGTCCGTGATCATGCTTAGATTTTCATCAAAACCTTTTTTATTTTGTTCAAAACCTGGTTTAAAAACAAATTTAATATCTCCAAAATCTGAACTTAAACCATATCTAGCATTAAAACCTCTTTTAACATATTTGCCATATTTTCGTAAATCTTGTTGTTGATTAAATCTTTTCCAAAACTCTTCTTCGGTAATATTTTCTGCTTGAATATAAGCCCTACCTTCAGCGCTTAATGAACTAATACCACCCGATTGGAAAATAGCCGCTAAACTAGAAAATGGAGTATTGTGTGTCCAAAGTAGTTCGTTAAAAGAACCTCTTACATCACCAACATTATTAATTTTATTTTGGACATCAATTAAATTTTGCTGATTAAGCTTTGGCAATACAGTATTTTGTGAAACCACATTAGCACCATCATTTTGAGAATCTTCAACCAAATTTTGATCTGCTGGTTGAAGAATATTCTCCAGACGACTGGCAATTGCTTGACCAACTTGATTAACTAAATTTTGTGCAGTAGATTTTGCAGAAGCATTATAATTCGCAACTGCTGCTTTAAAATTAAATCTGTTTATCAATGCATCTGCCGTAGATTTAGCTACATTATTGACTACTTGTTTGGCTTTTCCTACAGCTGAATTATCAACTATATGAGAAGAATCAGCTGGTTTCAAAGATAATTGATTATTGGAATCTTTAGCTACTTTAAAGGAAACTCCAATGGAATTTGGATTGCCCAAGAAAATGACGTCTCCTTCTTTTAAAAGAACATTATTTTCTGCAATAATTTTTTGGTTATTAACATAAGTACCATTGGTGCTACTTAAATCACGAATATATAAGTTATTATTGCCATCTTGAATAAGCTGGGCATGATTCCTAGAAACAGTAGATAATCCTGGAATAATTTGTAAAGAATTATTTTCATTTCTACCAATTGAATGCAGTACTTTGGTTATTGCTGCTTTGGCTAATTCTTCTGCTTCTTTCGCTTTAGCCAATTCTAAAGCAGCTTTTTCCTCTGCTTGTTTGAGTTTTTCTGCTTCCTCAAGAGCTAATTTAGCTTTTTGCTCTTCTTCAGCTTTAGCTTTATCACTGGCTTCCTTAGCCAACTGTTCTTGCTTCAATTTTGCTTGTGCTTCTTGTTCCAATCTATTTTTTTCTTCCAAAGCTAACTTTTCTGCTGCTTCTTTTTTGGCTTGTTCGGTAGCTAATCTTTCCGTTTCTTCTTTAGCTAGCTTTTCTTGTTCAAGTTTTTTTGCTTCTTCAATAGCTTTCTGTTCAGCTAAAAGTTTTTCTGCCTCAGTTTTTTTGGCTAATTTTTCAATTTGTATCTCTGCTTTAGCTTTAAAGGTTGATAAATTTTTGAATTGATCTTCATTGACTCTACTAATTTCACCATTTTCATTAATTTCAATGAAGTTTAATCCAGATTGTTTTTGTAAAGTTTCAATCTCTGTGACAATCTCGTTAAATTTACTTTCTTGAGTTTTATAGTCTTCTTCATTATTAATAGACGGTCGAACGGTGTTAAGAATATTAAATTGATCCTTAAGTGCTTGATAAGCTGACTGTCTTTCTTTTATAAAGTTATTTATTTCTTCTTCAGTTTTTAAATCATCTAAGGCGATTAGTGTATCTTCATTTGTGATTTTTAAATCGTTAATAGCCTTGTCTCTTTGGGCCAAAACTTCAGGAGAAATCTCCTCTTCACTAAAGAAGTCAACAATAGCGCTGTAGGCAGATGAGATTAAAGTCACTGGTGTTCTGATAATTTTTTGGAAATTAGTAGAGTTAAATCTTTGACTAATTGTTTCTGCAGTTCTTTGAATAATATTTTGATTAACATTCTCCTCATTGTTTCTTACGGAAACATTAGCTTGCGCTTCACCTGCTTTAGCAATTTCACTCTGCACTACTTCTTGTTGAGAACTGCGATTAGTAAAGGCAATGTCCACATTTTCAAGATGCTTAGAGCTTTGATTAATTAATTCAACTATTTGACGATAAGATGGTCTTTCTCCCAAAACTTTATAATCATCATCACCACTGAAAGATAACTGCAACTTATTGTTACCAATCGCTCCGTCGGCGCGCGTAGCTAATAATTTTGCTGGTTCACCACTACCAACTAAAAGCCTACTTAATTCTTCATAAGCGCCAGCAACCTGAGAGGCAGTTTTTTCTAGTTTAGCTTGAGCCGATAGATCATCAGAACCCAACATGTAATTCATTTGCGTAGTTTCTTTCCATTTTTGCTGAGCAATTTCTAGCTGAACAACTAAATCTTGATTAGCTCTATAAGCACCAAGACCTAAAAAGCCCTTTTTACCATTTCTAGCAAGATCAATTAAATCAGCTAATGTAGAATCTACTGAATTGCGAAGTAAAGTTTCTTTGAATGAAACTTCTGCCAAAGCTTCATTGATGGTTTGACGATCTTTTATAGCAGTGGCAAAATCATCGATACTAGGATTTTTGATACCAGCTGGAGCATCAAGCCAAACCACATCCATCGGAGCAGATTTTGTGACAGATCCTCCATCAGCTAATGTTTCTACTTGCACACGCACACGATTAATACCTTGAGCAAAAGTGGTAGCATCACAACCATTACAAAGACCTATAGCTCGACTGGTGTCTACATTGTTTTTAGTATCAACACCTACATGAGCTCCATATTCATAAAATTTAATATAACGTTCATTCTTGCCATTTAATTCAGCAGTTCGATTATTTAAGTCATCGGTGCTAGCAAAATCTCTCACGTACTGTAAATTTCCATCAACCAAATCATATTCTGCCAATTTTCCGCTTGCTCCAATTAATATTAACTTCTTATATTTTTGATTATTTGTATCTACTGTAGAAATTTTTGTTACAAGATCATTTAAAGCAACTTCATTACTTCTCAAACCTGAAACCATATTAATAAAAACTTGATCCTTGTTTTCTGCCAAACGAGTTTTAATTTGAGATTCTAAATCAGTAAAAAGCTCTGAGTCGCTGTCTTTAAATCTAGCAATTGAATCATCCACTGCTGAATCAGTGAAAACTTTTAATTCTATACCATAAGCCATTTGATAAAGTTTAGCTACTGTCTCTGGAGTACCAGTGTAAAGAGAAAAGCCCTTACTTTCCAACATCAATAAGGCGTAATTAATTTCACTACCATTTTCACCCACAGTTAATTTGGCTAAATCAATCTGACCATTAGCACCCAAAATTCTTGCGCCTAAAGTGTTATAAAGTAGCGATTCAGCGACAGCACTATATGAACGGCCAGTGTCTCTATTTTGCTCTTTAGGAGCAATGCTATTAATAATTTCTTCTGCATCACCATTCATTCTCGTATTGCTACTCACACCATAATCTTCACCTGGAACTCTAGAAAGGAAATTCACTGTCTCATTAATCATGGCTAATTCAGCACGATGATTATGAGTTTGCGCATCTGTATCAGTATTTAAATAAGTATTAATTCTTTCTCGAACTACAGAAATATCTGCCGACATATCTAAGTTAGGAATTTTGCTTTGTCCATTCCAAGTGCCTAGCCATTCACTCAAGACTTGTTTTTCTAAATCCGCATCAGCAAACTTACCGCCTTTTCCATCTGAGGTTCGTACTATGCCATCTGGAATCGATTTGCTAGTTTCCAATTGATTAATTAGGTTTCTTAAAGAACTGAGGCCTTTACCTGATAAGTTACCTTTTTCATCTATTCCTAAAACACTTTTTTGCGCATTTAAATATAAATTGAACTCAGGTTTATCTCTGAGAGCTACTTGTGAGCCAGAAACTTTATAGTTTTCATTAGGATTGAAGGTCCAATCAACCTCGTCTGCATGTACAAAAGAATTCTTCCATTTATTACGCAGAGCCAATCCGACACTTGTGTCAGTATTTTGTAAATCAAAAGCTACATCTTTAGTAGTAATCACAAATTTAGCTCTAGCAATAGCTAACGGATCAACATTGGGATCATTGGCTCGAACAATGAGCACACTCCCTTTACCAAAATTGGTTTCAACATAATCAATGAAGGCTTTGTTTGGAGTATAACTAGCATCACTCGTCCATGGCTTCATTAATTTTGGTTCTGGGAAAACAATAAATTGTGGTTCGTTAGTTAAACGTTGTTTGAGTAGAATATTAAACGGCATTACTACATCGGTTTTGCCCATACCAGGAAGAGCTCCAAAAACTGTTCCGCGACGACCAGCACCAAAAGCTTCTACTTCTGCTAATAAAAAGATGTCCTGATCTTTGAAACTACCGGTATTACTATAAATTTTGAACTGTTCTACTCCCGTTTCACTACGTTTAAAAGTTTCAAAATTTTCTAATTCTTGGTTCAAAATATCTAATTGCTTTTGTTTAATACCAGCTTTTTCGCCAGCTTCAGTAACAATATATTTGGTAAATTCGCCAGCTTGATCGACTTTCATCAAAGCATTGTTACCTTTGAGTAAATTTCTGGCTGTTTGAGACAAATCGGTTATCTCATTTTCCAATTTAATAATTTCTGCTTGATTCTTAGTCGCATCTTCTGTTCTTAATTTTTCTATTTCTGCTTGTTTGTTAGTAATTTGTTCCGCTATTTCTAAATTAGCAGTGCCCAATTTTTGAGCTGCTGTTTTAAGATCTGCAATTTGACGATTGGTTTGTAAGTTAGGAATAAATTCAGCAATTCTTTGAACGAAATTTTTACTTGGATTTAATAAATCTTGAGCTAAAATATATTTTTGTTCAATTAATTGACGATTAATATCGGCTAATTGTTCTTTTAGAGCATGTGTCGCTGAACCATTTTGTTCAGCCTCTATCAATTTAGCTTTAGCTATTTCTGCTTCGCGAGTTAAATCCAAAGATTTGTAGTAAGCTTCGCGACTAGCCTTATTTGGACTGATTGCGTCAGTAATTTTTTGGAAAAAGGAACGATTATTGGTTGAAAATCCATCAACAATTTTCTGGAGTGGTGCTATTTCTGCATCCAATTTGGCAATCACTTCTCTGCCAACTTCACTGTCGGCATTAGAAGTATTTAATAAAGCTTGTCTTTGAGTTTCCAGATCTGTTAATTTGGTGAGACTATCCTCCAAAACTGCCAACGACTTAAGCCTTCCATCAGCATCAGTTTCTAATTTAATGGTTTCTGCATCTTGATTCAATTCTGTTCTGTATTTAGCTACTGCTTCATTAGAAGGAGAATAAGTCTTAACTATTTCAGCTTTTTGTGTATCTACAGCTAATAATCGATTAAGTTCTTGGAAGGCCGTATCTGCCTTAACTGTTTGCAAAATAATTTCATTTTGTTTCTGCATTGAATCGATGGTGGAAAGATCTTTAACAACAGTTTCCAATTTGGTAACCAATTCATTTCTGTTTTGTTGTAAATCGGCCAATTCATTGGTCGATAAAAGCAAACCTTTACTGTTAATTTGCTCATCAATGGCATTAATTTGATCTTTTAAAGCGGATACTTCTACCGGTTTATTTCTAAACATTTCTGCTTGCTCAATCAAACGCATAGCCTGCGCATCCTGACCAGCATCTATGGCTGCTTGTGCTTTATTTTCTAAATCTAAACTAATACGCATTCCGGCTGCCAAATAATCTTCAGTTGAATTAAGATTAGCAATCTTCACATTAGGATCAATATTGGTCATCTGTTCAATTAATATTGAACGTTGCAATGCTAAATCGTTGATTTGTAGACCAGAGCTAATATTTTTATTAGGGCCATTTAAGGCCAGGATTTCTAAATCAATCGCATCTAATTGTTTTTGGAGATCGGTAACACGTGCAACATCAGTATCACTACGATAAGCTTTATAACTGCTAGATACTTGTGAAACATTTTGGCCGATAGATAATGCTAAACCTATCCAAGCATTAGTACAGTCTTTTTCAGAGAAAGCATCGCTACCACTAAAACAAGCTTGGGAAACTTGTTGTAAATCCATACCAGCACCAGCGGGTACATTCATGGCATCTAAAACATAATCAATTTTATTGGTAAATGCAGTGGGACCAAAAACTCCGAAGGTATTACCAGCTACACCAGAAGCAGAAACAAAAGCTCCAATCCCACTAGTAATACCTTCTCTGGTATTACCTTGTTCAAAAGCGTTATAAGCAGTGATACTAGAGTTAATGGTATTGTAAGTGTTAAGCCCAATCCCTCCAAGTTGACCCATTTTGGTTAAAACTTGACCAGAAGTTAAAGCAATGTTGCCAATCGTACCTGTTAATTGTCCGGCATTGGCTAAAGTAGTGGCCCAACCTCCCGCACTGGTTAAGGCCGCCACTGCTGAATTGGCCAACATTAAATTACCTTGTTTATTGAGAGTTTCTATTTGTTCATCCAATTGAGTTCTAACTTCATCAATAGTTTCACTATTTGCTCCACTATCTATGTAAGATTGTATGATGGCGTTTTCACGCGATTCAATATCAATTCTTTGAAGCTCTAAAGACTGAGCTTTCATACCAGCTCCTTGATAAAGAGAAAAGGCTGAAGAAGCAGCTCCTAAAATAATTGGTGCACCAACACCAGTAAGCATCATCGCAGGTAAAACCACTATCGCAGCAGCTGGAGCCACTACTTTTTCTAGTCTTTCATAATTAAGTTCTTGACTAGATCTTTGAACTTCTGGATCATTAATAAATTGTTCATAGTCTAATTTAGTAACATTTTGTATATCAGCTACTGCAATGTATTCTTCATATAAATCATTGACCATATCTTCATGATAGGTAGCTTTAAATTCTTCACTCGCTTGTTCAGCATATGCTACCGGATCAACAAACTCAAAGTTTGTATCACCCCCATATAAACTTTGATTAAGAGCCATTTGATTCATTTGGCTCGAAGCATAGCTGGCACCCAAATAAGTCATGGCTCCACCAATACTTTCTCCCCAAGACTTTAAGGTCTTATCTGTGTAATATCCAGATTCAGCTTCCTGATAATCGTAATCAAGTACATTTAAGTTTTCTGCTCCAAGTAAAGCTATGTTGGCAATCCTGGTGTCAGCAGGCCCAGTATAGTCATAGTGTTTACTAGTTGCATAATTGGTGGCAATATTTTGTGCTACATCAACATTAGCGATTTGTGTGGTTAATTGATTAAAAGTTAGACTAATGGTTTGACCAGTATTTAAACCTAACTCATCAATGGTAAATTCACGATTAAAAACATTATCCGCCATCAAAGCGTTGCCATAAGACAGTCCCCAAGTGTAATCACTTAAATCAGCTCTGTTTTCAGTCGCATATTGAAAAGCTTGGGAAGCATTAAAAATTTTAGTGGCTTCTACAGCATTGTGATAGTCTTGCATTGCTTCTTGTTGGTAGGCGGTTGTACTAGCTAAGTTTTGCGCAAGAACAGAATCATCACTAAAAGAAATTCCTGCGTGTTCTGCAGCATTCGCTGCAGCAAAATTAGCAAAAACCATATCCCAAAAATCTGCTGTTTCATCTTCCTGAATGTTGGCATAAATCTGATTGGAATAATTAGTAGCTAACTCTGGAATATTAACGTCTGCATTATCGCCATACATTTTATCTAGCATCAAAGAAAGAGTTACTGTGGCATTGGTCGAATCAATATTGCAATTAGTAATACCCATTTCTTTGCAAACAGAAGTTAACGAAGCACCGGTGTCATTAGAAAAATTTGCCACTGCTTCATTAAATTTTTGTGGCAAAACAATATCCTGATATAGTTCTCCTCCCAAAGCAGAACCATAAATACTATCGAGTAATGCTTCTGGATCACCTAAAACTCTAGTTAACTGAGAAGCAGGCGCATTAGGAAAATTATTCGTAAAATAATTATTGAGATAAGAAACATCTTGAGTCTGTGCGTAAAGAGATAGAGCTATTTGTGAATTATGTTTAGCAATTTCCTTTTGTAGTTCACTGGTGGTCATGCGATAAGTAGGTGCATGTCCCACGTACAATTTGTAAAGTTCTAATAAATTATCCTTAGCATCTTCTCCTTCCTGATCACTAATATAATCTTGAATAAGTTCTTGCTCTTTAACAGAAACTTCACGAGCTGTAACAATAGCATCAGCATTTTGTTTAGCTTCATCAAGACTAATATCAGAGAATTTAGATAAAAGTAACGCTAATAAATCTTCCTCTGATAAATTTTTAATTTCACTTTCGGTTACTACACCAGAATCTAGAGCTGCTTTTTTTAAATCATTAATATTTTCACTTTGACCATTAACGTATTCTTGATATTCTTGATTGAGTTTGTCTACGTTTTCGTTTTGTTCAGCAATGGCTTCATTTTGTTTTTCTGTAGCTTCGGCAATTGCTTTAGCATAATTATCACGATCCTTATCTAGTTGAGTGGGATCGATACCGAATGCACCAAGAATTCCATTAAGATTGCCGTATTTACTACTTGGATCATAACCAAAAATTTCTTTGAATTTTATATTGGCCAATTTATTTAAATTAGCATCATCTTTGGCCATAACCAGATCAGAATACATTTGAGAAATAGCATTGTTAATTGTAATCTTTTGAGAAGTGGCGTCATTCAGTTGATCTAAAACTTGATAGTTTTTAGCTAAATCTGGATAATCAATAATGCGCTTATTAAAATCATAAATCGCCTGTTCTTCTTCAGTTAAATTACCTTTTTTCTCTAAAGCGCTATTCTCCTCTTGAGCGTTTTTTTGCAATACCTCAGCACTGGTTAATGCAGAGATTAATGCTTGTGCACGCAACACATCTGCGTTGCTAGCTTTAGGATCATAAAGTGCTCCTGGCTGAAAAGAAATGCCATAAATTTTTTTATAAAGCTCTTCTAATTTAGAATAATCTCCAGTGTCTTCATATTTATCCACCGCATTTTGCCAATCACTATATGGAACTTCAATTTTTTTAAGATGTGCATAACAATAATCACCAGTGCTATTATTACAACCGCTGGTTCGATTAGGCATTACTAAGTATCCATTTACAACTGCTCCAAAAGCATAACAGTTGTTACCAATACGATAACTATTTCCCCCGCAATCTTCTCCTAAGCTTTGAACTGTGCCTGTTTGGTTGTTAACCGTTTCACCCCCAAAACCCAAGCTTTCATAAGTTGTCTTTTTTTCTAAATATGGATAATTGTATCTACCAGAATCAACTACAATATAACCACCAGCAATTTCATCTCCAGGCATATAACAAAACTCATTCATCCAAACACCACCACAAGCACCACCAGTAGTTGGTCTTTCACCAGTAAAAGAAGTAGAAATAATACCTTTATTATTTTCTAAACTACCTTGCTCAACAATTTTTCTTGGTCCATCTGGATCGACTAAAACACAATCTTGGCCGTTTAGATTACAGGAACAATAAGGCTCTCCTGGCTTACAGCCTCCACTAGCTTGCTGTCGTAAATCTTGACTATTTTTTAGAAGAACAAAACCAACTCCAGTTCCCACCAACAAAAAAAGAAAAATGAAAATAGATATGAGGTAGCGTTTTTTTTGTCGTGCTAGCATTTTAAATCAAATTTAATCAAAAATAGTTCGAGATGACGCAAATCACCCTATTCTAATTTACTACAAAATAAGTCTGGCAAAAAGAGGAAAAAGCCTAAAAATTTAAGAAATACATTAAACTAAAACTTATTTTTTTGCTCAAAAGAATTAGCTAAAAAATAACTCCATACACCCACTAAAATAAAGAATAAACCACCCAACAACAAGGCTATCGTTGTTCCTACCGAACCAGCGCTATACTGACCGCTGGTTGTAGCTACTATCGTGGAATTTGTACTCACAAGAGGAGTTACTGTTGCTGTAGGAATTACAGTAATGGTTGGCACATAAGGATTGCCAGAACCATAAGGAATGCTCGGTGTTGGTGTAGGAGTTGTAGTAATTGGTGCAGAAGCTATTTGTCTAGAAGTAGCTGTTGGGTCAACCGTAAAACTATAGGTCTTAGTGACTTCTTTACCAGTAACTGGATCAATATAAGTGTATGAAGCAGTATGCTCCCCTGGCTCTAAATTTTGACCCAAACTAGCCACGTCCAGAATCATGTTACCATCAGCATCTGTTTGTACCGTTTCATCAATTTGTGTATCTGAATGAATTACAACTCTAACTATAGTATTGGCTGGCAAAGTAGCTTTAATTTGTGGCTGAGTGGTGGTAATAGTTGTAGCAGAAGCTGTTTGAGTTTCATCTAATTCACTCAGATCTAAAATTTCAGGTTCTGTCGATGCAGTTTCTGCAGAAGATGTGCTCGTAGTTAATAAATTTTGTAAAGCTCCAGATGTACTGCTATCTGTTGCCAAAGTGCTACTCAAGGTAGATCCTTCAGTAGAAGTTGCAGAAGACGAATCAGTTGCTGATTCTATATCAGCTAAAAGTTCTTCTTTATCCAATCCCTCAGAATCTGTGGTGTCACTCGCCACAGAAGATTCCGATGCTGTTGCAATTTGTCCCAAAATTAAATTCGCTATTGGCTGAGCAGAAGAAATTGTAGTTTCCACAGCACTAAATAAATCTGGTTCAATTCCTTGAACTTTTATTTCTATAGGACTGTCATCATTTATCGTCGCATAAGTACTTTTATCTAAACTAAAAGCATTGGCCAAAGCAATTCCCCAACTACCTGACGATTTTACTAAGTTTGACAAAGTGCCCATACTTTCTCCATAAACATAAACAATTGCTCCTTCTGCAGGAGTCCCATCAGCTTTTAAAGCATTGCCATAAACAGTTTGATTATTAGGAGGAGATTGATTTTGTTTAGCAATAGTAGTGATTTTATAAGGTTGGCCATCATTATCAAAAGTACTTGAACCGGTACCCAAAACATAATAATAATCTTTGCCAGGTTCAAGACTGCGTACAGTAATATGATGCAAACGATAGTCTTTGACTACTCCGGAAAGTTGATCTCGATCATCGCTGGATTGTTTATCTAAAGATTTTTCCTCTTCACCATATTTCACAAAAGCCACCGTACTTTCGTCAGTATAAAAAGAAATTGTAAAAGTTTTATCAGTTACATTACTAATACGAATGTTTTTTGGCGTAGTTTGAGGCGTAGCTCTCGGAGCAAATACACCAGTACCCTGACCAAACAATAAAACGCCAGAAATTAAAGCTACAAATAAAATAAGCAATCCTAAAATAGTGGGGATTTGTTTTTTAGTAGAGAAAGCCTTAGATTTTCCCAACTTAACTTTTGAATCCGTTTCACTAAAATTAGTTGCTTGTTTTGCATCACTTGGTACTTGAGAAGTTTGACTAGTTGGTACACTTGCCAGAGGTTTTCTTTCTAAAGCTGAAGGAGGAGTTAAATTAAGTTTCTCACTAGAATTAGTAGACTTCAATTTAGTGTCTGAGGCATTAGAGCTGGTAGTTGAATTGTTAGTTTGTACCTGCATACAAAAACAGCAAAAGTATCCTTATATTAAATTTACATGATTAGCAACCAAGCAACAAGTATTAGACTTTAATAATTAGCTTTCATAAATTCTATAAATGGTGTCGTTGTTGACTGACTGTCAGTTGGAGAAACAGTAACTGGCCCTGGTGTTGCAGAACTCGTGGTACTAGTATTTTCTTCTTGAATAGATGAACTACCAGTGGAAATTGGAGTAATTGCAGAGTCTGGCTCTACCAATTCTTCTTCGCTAGTTTCTTCCATTTCTTGAGAAGGAGCCATAATATCAATAATCACTTCACCGCTGTCAACATTGTTTTTATCCACAATAAAAATAGAAAAACTGGCTAATTCTTCCTCAGAAAAAGCTCTTTTAGTTAAAATTTCATCAAAAACTTTTGATTCTAATCTCGGCACGAAAGCTTTGGACAAATCTCTTAATTCTTGAGAAATGGTACTTGTTTTAGTAGTGGCAAAAATACTAACCAAGATCCATAAAATAATTAGAACCAAAAACAAAACTCCAAGCCAGAGCAATTTTTTATTGCGACGTAATTTAGCTAGTTGTTTTTGAATATCATTATTGTTGTTCATTTAGATTCACTTAAATAATAGGGCAAATTAACTCGCACAACAGCATTTAAATCTTTCTGATAGCGATTACTGCCTAAACTAAAATTAACTTGATCAACCAACATCATTCTTCTTGAGTCCATCAAGTCTTCAATAAATTGACGAATTTTTAAATAATCACCTGTTAAATCAATATTAAAAGTTAACAGTTCTCTTTTTGAATTACCCTCAACTGCCTTGATTAGTTCATCAGGAACTGCCGAAATAGAAATACCTTGAATTACTAAATCATTAGCACTAGCTATTTTTTCAACTATTTTTAATCCTTCCACCAAGTTTGCTGTTTTAGGAATAGCCTC